>UZAT01229004.1_pt1 | contig 15649 bp, 25 predicted proteins | sample 2160861 | NCBI WGS metagenome assembly UZAT01 (sample SAMEA5138306, study PRJEB28736) | viral metagenome | reverse complement strand
GTATTTTAAGGCCGCTGTCCGGATCAGGCATCGGATCATCGGCAGCAACCTCAGCTACAGCCTCTTTGTGCCAGCGTCCATTTTTGAACACCAGCATGCCGTCAGCGCCTTGCTTGGTATCGCCATCTTTCGGGCCTTCGTCATCATTAACTGGTTTGCTTTCCAGATCTGCGATCGCGGCATTAATGAATGCCAACATGGCCTTCTTCTGCTTGCCTTGGTACAAAAGAGCGCCCGTCATAGTTGGGCTAAAAAGGCTACCCTTCATGTTCTGCAAGGCTTTAAGGTCGCCATCCTTGTATGAGGCCAGAATGATGTGAGCGACCCCGCCACCCGTAGAAGCGGTCAAACCTTGTGGCATTTTTGAAATCACATCATCGATCGGCGGAAGCGCGTGCTGTGAGTGCTGTTTGAAATCTGGCTCAGCAGGCGCTGGATCAGGGGCCGGTGCGGCCGTCTCTGGCTTCGCGCTTTTCAATACGGCCACAGCTTCAGCGGCAAGTTTCATTTGCTTTTTGCCGTATGTGTTTTTGCCTGCCTTATAAGCCTCAAGTCCGGCGATATCGCCGGTCTCAAACATGGCCTTGATCTGCGCCACCTTGCCATTGTGCGACTTGGCATTGGTGTTGCTGTCGGGCAGCAGGGCGGTATCGAAATCAGGGCCGGTGCCCGCGCTTGGTTGCGACGTCGACGGCTTCTTAGTCGATAGCAGGACACGCTTTGGCTTTGGCGCAGCCTGATCCGGCACAACGCCCAGCTTTTCCAGAGCATCGCTATGCATCGCCAGCAGCGCCTTGCTGTTAGCTGTTTTTCCGCTCCACGTATTACCAACCTTGCCCTTGCTGTTCGGCTTTAACCCCTTAGCCTTAATCGCGGCCAATCCTGCCGCATCACCCGCAGCCGAAAGGTCCGCGATTTTCTGCGCCTCGGCCTCGTAATGAGCGACGACGTTGGTGGTGGTTTTCCCTTCGACAAAGGCAGGGGTAGACAGCCCTTCACTAGGCTTATCTGTAGCCTCAGGAGCGGCTATTTTCGCCGACTCGGGCGGCGCAGAATGTTTTCCAGTCTCAACTGAGAAATATTTTGATGGAGTTTCGGGGACTTTGATAAATCCCTTGTCGAGACCATCCTCATCAAGCTTTAATCCAGCGCCTTTCAATGCCTCAGCGATTTCATGGATATGCTCTCCAGACATAATGCCATGAAAATTACCCTTTCCAGACTTGTAAGCCTTGATGTCATAGGAGGTGATGTCCACCTTGTTCGCCACGGAATGCTGTGATGACTTCTCGCCAAGCTTTGACTGAATTAGGCTGTGAAGCTTTTGATAGGTAGGCTTGAATGGCTGAGCATTCGCATCGGCCTCGCTGTTCTGCGCAGCCGCTGCCTGCATAGGCTTGGCGATAGGGTCAACGCTGCTGACAGCTGGATGCTGGCCAGCTTTCTGGCCCGCCACAACCTTGTGCTCTGAGCCGTACATTTCCAGCAACTTGTTCGCCACTGTGGCGAGCTTTTTGCCGTAAGTGTTGACACCGTACTGCGACCCTAAAATCGCATCAACATCACCGGCATCGCTGTACAACTGCAGCTTGCCCAGCTGCCCGTTAAACGTCTTCGCATTGGAATTGGTGTCGGGAAGCTTTAGCTGTGACCATTCGCTATCCGTAAAATGCTGCTTCGGGATAAACTGCCCAGCTGCACCTTTCTGAGAAACAACTGGAGCTCCTTTTGGGACTTTCTGCTTGCGGTGAAGCTTATGCCAGCGTCCGTTCAAAAGGTAATAGTTACCTGAGTTCTTAAACTGGCCAACAGCCTTTAGCAGCAATATCTTCTTGGGCATGATTTTAACGCTAGAAATGGTCATGCCGCCATGATGCAGTCACGACCAGATTCAAGCATTTGCGCCCTAGGAGCGCCCGATTGGATTCAAGCTGTCAAGTAATCCTTGACAGATCAACAACATCCAGCCTCTGACTACCTGATTAAAGGTCAGAACGGCTCAGCCATAACAGGCTCCATCGCCTCGTTCTCGCGCGGGAATAGCTCGCCTGTTTTATCGTGCACCGCACGTCGACCGCTGAAGGCTTCCCAGCGCCGGACAATCACATCGACAAAGCGCGTATCTAGCTCCATGAGCCTTGACGACATACCAAGCCGATCGGCGGCAATCATGGTCGAGCCAGAGCCTCCAAACCCATCAATGACAATATCACCACTGCGCGCTGACGATCTTAGCATGCGCTCGACAAGGCCGACTGGCTTCATTGTTGGGTGCTGCTCAGAACGGCTTGGCTTCTCGTGGAACAGGATAGAGCCAGGCTGCTCCTCGATCTTGGCGTCTCCATCGATGACCAGCATCGTGTCGCCAACGCGCACACACCACCGACCGTCATCCATCTGTTGGAAAGGATAGCCGTCACCAGCATCAATCAGTGTAGATAGCTTGCGGCCACCGTACCACCTATGGCGGCTCCCGGGCTTCCATCCGTAAAGAATTGGCTCGTGCATCCATTGGTAGTCCGAGCGGGATAGCGTGAACTGGTTTTTCCGCCAAATCAGGCAACCCGATAGCTTAAATCCAGCCTCCCTGAATGTTGAGCGGAATGCCTCGCTACCACTACCATCCGCATGGGCAACATAAATCGGCGCGCCAGGCTTCATTACCGCAATATGTCCAGCAAAAGCGTCCTTCAAAAACTCGCGAAAATCAGCGTCAGACATATTGTCATTCTGAATTGAACCTGCCTTGCCTTCGTAGGCTACGTTGTATGGCGGATCAGTCCACGCAGCATCGGCCAGCTCGCCGCGCATAAGTGCTGCCCAGTCATCCGCTGATAGCGAAGATCCACACATTACGCGGTGAGCGCCACAGCGCCAGATATCGCCAAGGACAGAAACAGCCTCATCAGCAATATCAGGCGCAGCATCAGGATCGTGCGCATCATCCGCATCCAGACCCATGCTTGCCAGCATTTCACCCAAATCATTGTCAGAAAAACCCAAAAGCTCAAGGTCGAAGCTCTCCATCTGCAGCGCCTGAAGCTCAGACTTAAGGATTGAGTCATCCCACCCAGCGCTAAGCGCAAGCTGGTTATCTGCAATGATATATGCGCGTCTCTGAGAATCCGACCAGCCGCTGCAGTCAACGACCGGAACCATCCCAATAGGGATTGGCGCACCGCTGGGGAAACTAATTTGTTTCCCTTCTTGGTAAAGCGAGGCCGCAGCCAGCGTGCGCCCGTGACCGGCGATAATGCCAGCGTCATCCGCCAGAACCGCATTGGTCCAGCCAAACTCTAGCAGTGAAGCTTTGATTTGCTCGATCTGCGAGGCTGAATGCGTCCTCGCATTGCGCGCATAAGCGACCAAGCTATCGAGCGGCCTAAGCTCGATCTGCGGCAAACCCTGTGCAGTCATCGTAACCCCTGTTGCAACATCGAGCTCCATGCTCGTTGCTGCAATGTCCGGTCACGACCGAAATAGGCCAATGCGCTATCTTAGTGAGCCAGGAGATACACCAAAATAAGCCTTGAACGATCTATTCATGTGCGACTGACTGTTAAATCCGGCATCTATAGCTATTTGAGATAGCGGCAATGACGTGCCCCTAATCTTGCGGTTAGCCTCATTCACTCGTATTTTTGTCACGTACTGGATAGGCGTCATACCCATAGCTAATTTGAATGACCTTGCGAAATGCCAGATGCTCATTCCGGCTACATCAGCAATCGACTGGATTGTTATTTTAAGGTCAATACTCGATCGAATGTATTCGTTAACTTTGCGCTTCTTTTCTCGCGTAAGGCCGTAAGGAGTCGTATCAAATGCAATTGTGGAGGCTGGCGACAGCTTTCTGATTACCGACACCGCCAATGACGTGCGCACTGACTCTATGAGTAGCGGCCAGCTTCTCATTTCAACAGAACCGAGAACCAGTCGAGCCAAACTGACCGACAGCTCGGTGGTAGGGCCGGTAACCTCTTTTGGCGACATAGGTATAAGGCTATGATCGATATGGTCATTTGCAATTCGGTCGAACGGAATCAGGTTGATTAGCGTCAGCTTAAACGGACTAGGGTAGCTCACAGAAACATTAGAGCCAGACGGCAAAAACAAAATTCTATCTTTGCCGATCAGACCCATAGGCAAAGCTATTCCAGCTACCGAGCCGCCAACATAAATATTATCATCTGTAACCAAAAGCACGCTTTTCGGGAAGGTGCGCTCCGTATGCCCACCGGAGAAAACAACAGAAGAAACATCAGACTTATCACCAGAAGCGAAAGCCAGCACAAAAACACCCATGAACTGCTTCGTGTTTGAGCCCTATAAGCGCCCTATGGTCATTGCGACAGCCTGAAACCATTGAAAGTAAACGTGTGCGACACATAGACGCCCTGATTATCTATCAGAACGCACAAAAAAGGGGCCGAAGCCCCGTATTTTCATTTCACCGGTATCATTATCCTGAAAAATTCGCCTTTAGGTCGGACGTAGCACTGCCCGCTGTCGTCGTGGTAAACCACCATTTCAGGATCGATGTCTTTTAGGTCGCCGCTGGATTTTGCTATTTTCAATATCTGGTACCGTCCGCCAGCTCGCGGGTGTCGATATTTGTCGGTCATTTTCTAGCGCTCATGTATTTTATGCCGCGCTCACGCATGACACGGCGGGCATAATCTGGCGTGCAGCCTGCCAAGGCTGCGATCTGGTACGAAGTAAGATCCTCTCGCGCGGCCTTGATGACATTCTCTTCCATGACAGGCGCTCGACCCCGGCTTAGGCGCTTAACTTTTAGGCCAAGGCTTTTTACCGTTTCGCGAGCGCAAGTCTCGCTTACACCAACGGCAGCGGCGATCTCGGTGGCCAGCATCGTTCTAGGGTCTATACCTCGAACAAACTCACGCACTAAATCTGCCTGCGGAGTAGCGGAAGCCTTCGCCACATAAGGAGCACGAGGAAGCTTGATGCCGTGCGACGTTGCAACATAGTGCACCCAGCTGCTCGACACGCCAGCAGCCACCGCGATCATAGCGGCATGATCGTCTGGATGTTTCTCAATATGCGCCAGCACCTTTTGAGTTTTTGCCGACTTGCGCAAAACAGGCATTCGGCCTTTGGCGGGACTATTGTTAAAGCCGTAGGTGTTCACGCTTACACCATGAGGTAGCGTCTCTACCGCGCCATGCTGCGCCTCATACTTTGCAGTCATTTCTGCAATGGACTGACTATTCATTTGTTACCTCGATCATGTGCTGGCAATTATCAACAGCCATACTGACTGGTATGCCCTTATAGTTATCGACAATGCCGCGATCCCAGTGAGCAAAGCTCATGTATCGCTGACATTTATCTTTACGCTCACACCAACGGGAATTATCTGCATCAAAGTCAAAACGACCTGAGCAGCGCCCTACGTCGAGCGGCAGTGCGCGACTCATTGTGCGGCCTCGCGTGATTTAATTTCAGCCAGCGCACCGCGCACGGCATCTTCGCAATTGCATGTAGGGTTGATTGCCGCAGGAACTACGCAGACTATTCTCCCAAGCTCGCCAACCTGCTTTATTCCCATCCCAGCATCGCGACAGGTTTTGTAGTCACGGGCGCGCTGTGCATTATCTTGGCATCCGGCCAACACCAGAGCACAAAGCGCTACCGCCATGAAGCGGTTCATTTGCGCACCTTTTCAGCTTTGTACTTATTGCGCCAAGAGTTAGCTTCCTGCTTGCTGCGGTCAACGTGATCCTGCATCTTCTTGAAGCAGGTATCAAAGCCCTTGCTCCATTCTTTACCCAGCTCGTGCCAGCAGCACCAAAACAACACCACAGATAAAAACCCTATGGCAACAGCTCCCAACATATCACTGGACAGATATGACCTGATGGAAAACTGAAAAAATGCACCAGCAACAAACAACAGTGTTCGATTATCGAAAATGACCTTGCCGATTTTCGATGGCCAATAATTTAACTTTTCCATCCTTTCCCCTAAGCACCATTGGTGCAGTAATGTGTGTTGTCTGTAGTGTAACTTGTTAGCCCAAAAAAGAGCAAGCAAAACGCACATAACACAATATACCGCATTGCGTTATATGACGCGCAGCGTTATATGTGGCTATGATCAAGAGCTTCAAAAATGCAGAGACGGCGGCAGTGGCCAAAGGCTTGGTAGCTAAGAAGCTGCCAATCGAAATTCAAAAGGTGGCGCTTAGGAAAATTCGCCAACTGGAAGCGGCTCAAAGCCTGAACGATCTGAAAGCACCGCCGAGCAACAAACTGGAAAAGCTCAAGCACGATAGGACAGGGCAGCACAGCATCCGTATCAACGGCCAATGGCGGCTGTGCTTCTCATGGCGAGACGGCGACGCCTACGACGTTGAAATCACCGACTACCACTAGGAGATGACCATGAATATCACCGAACAGGACATCGCAGCGGCAACCACCGGCGAACTGCTCGACAACGTGCATCCTGGCGAAATCCTGCTGCACGACTTCCTTGAGCCAGAGGGTATGACCAAGAATGCGCTAGCCGTGGCAATCAAGGTGCCAGCGTCTCGCATTGGCGAGATTGTGCGCGGCGCACGGGCGATCAGCGCGGATACAGATATTCGCTTGTCGCGGTTCTTCGGTACCAGCGAGGGCTATTGGCTGCGCCTGCAGGCGGCATACGATCTTATGGAAGCGCACCGCTTGGCGACCTATGATGAAATTCGCCCGCGTGCGGCGTGATGGTGCGCCCTATTAGCGCCCGAAACTAAAAAGCCGCCCTGATAGGCGGCTGTGCTGCGGTCTTGGTGGTTAGACCACCAGAGTCTGAATCAGAGTTTAGCTATATGCTCATCTATCGTGTGCGTCATTTCTCTAATGACTTCGTATAAGTGCGCATAGGGTCTCCAAGTATTACGCGACAATTCAATCTGGGCATAAGATATATGCCTCGTAAGGGCATGCATCTTCCAATTGATAAAAAACCCTGCATGAATCTCATACAATTGTTCGCCAATTTGTCTGCAGGTCCATATTGTAACGGTTTTCACGGCATGGCTCTCCCAATCTCAGCGGCAGCTCGGACGATGGCTCGGCGAACAGCTGCATTGCGATCTTCCTCGTATTCAAAGTACAAGCCGTTTACAGAGCGGTCTTCCATATCAACGAGCATGCGCATCCTAACCGCCAGTCGGAATGCGTCACCGTCATCGGTTAGCGGGTCCCATGCTCCAGCATATTTCTCTAAAACGAACCGCTCATAACGCTTAAATGGCTCGTTCCACATTATTGTCAGTCCAGCAGCCTTAGCCGCCAGCTTAAGCATTTCTCGGTCAGTCATGGCTTCGCTCCTTGCTGCAAAACTCAAACAACTCATGAGATTTATCCGCAAGGCGCTTCTCAGCGATCAATTTTGCTTCATCGAGATCGTTATCAGAATCAAGGTAGTCGCCATCTAAGTAGACACCGTATGCATCATGATCCTTCCACCCCTTCCACTCGATACTGAACTGCCCTAACGGGCTATCAGCAAGTACGTGGTTATAGCGGATAGATTCGTTCGCCTCATGCTCGCTCGACCAAACAAGGGCACTCGCTTTAGCGTCTTTGTCGAAGCCCTGAACAGGATTTGCCAGTCCCTTCGCTTTCGCAATCACAACCTTGGCCGCATCCCATGCATCATGCTTCCGATCGCTAATAGCGATGATGGCCTCAAGGGCGCTGACCAGATCAGACACAAGCTGGTCTGAATCGTCTTTTTTGGCGCACAGGCAGAATATCGCACCGTAATTACCAATGGCTTCCTCGATATGTGCAAGATCGGCTTGCGCAGGGGTAAACCCAACATCTCCATAGGGATCTTTTAGGGCATCCATAACGTACAGCTTAGCGGTCTTTAAAAGCCTTATCAGCCCTTCATTCCGCGCCAGTGTTGCGTTACGCCCCTCGCGCGCCTTAACCTTCATCGCGTACTTCTGGTTGCGGTCTTCAATAAGCCCCGCAACAATCCGGTCGGTCTCTTCCTTGTCGTAACCAAAGACAAAACCCTCGCCATGGTTGTGGCGGTATTGGCGCAAGGCAGTCAGAAGTGGGGCAGGTTCTTTTAGGTTGGCGGTCATACGTCACCACCTTTGCATGAAGCAATTACGTCCTGAGCACGCTCAAGCGCCGAGCTTGGAAACGACTCCCAGCCGTCACAGCGAGAAGCTACGCTGATAAGATCCTCAAGCGCAGCCAGCAGCGCATCACGCTCAGTAGCAACATCGGTTAGCTTTGCACTCGTCTCGATAAAGCCTTCCTGAGTTAGCAGTTCATCGGGCATACCCATGCAGGCCGCTACACAGCTGACAATACGAGCGGCTTCACGCTGGCCTTTTACCGTGGCGACATAATCGAACGATTCATTATTGACGTAAATTCGGCTCATGCCGTCGGTGCAGTCGTGCGCGAACAGGGTGACCTTTTTTTCTTCTGGCGCTTTGTGCTCAACCTTGTGCTCACAAGGCTCACTATTGCCGCAAAACTCAGCATTGATCACACGGCTACACATCGCACGGCCACCATGAAGCGAGCCTTTTACTGCGCAGGTCGGGCGCTGGATTTGATCAGTCATTTTGCACCGCCTTGCATGAGGCGATTGCGGCGCGAAGCTTTGCATAATCAGGATGATCGCCATCTTGAAGGCGGCCGTTTGTCGCCAAACCGCAGCGAACCCAGTCGAGAATCTGTGGAGTTAGGGCATTGAGCAGCAGGTCGCGCTGATCACGCAACCCCATTTCGCGATCTACAGCTTCGCACACGGCTTGCCATGACCCACTTTTAAAATCAGGGTTTACGCATCGCATTTTCTCTGCGCTATTAACGGTATTAGCCATAGCCGCAACTCCGCATGCTGACAGCTGCAGGCGAAGCTTCTCTACCTCGGCACGTAGCGCATTGATTTCATCCTGAGCCTGATCGACCACCTCTTGGGCGGCATGCTCGTCGATCCATGTCCCCATGTTTGGCGTGGCAAGGATGCGCTTGCCGCATGATGAAAACAAAAAAGCATGGCGCGTGATAGCGCACAACTTATCCCAGTAATCGTACCCTTCTCGGGTTTTAACATTTCGTAGTGACACCGCCTTTCCCCTTTGCAGGTAAAACTGCTTGATTGAATGTGGTATTAATATACCGCAGCTACTCAAATAATAGCAAGCATTGCAAGAAAGTGTGCCCGATACGCGCCCGAACAAAAAAGCGCACAGCCAAGAGCCTTGGTATCTGTGCGCTGCGGTGGCTAGACCACCTGATTAGAAGTCAGAACGCTAGGCGTCGACCCAAGAAAGGCGTTGATATTGACATCAAATGATGCCATTTATAATGCCAAACGTAGGAGGCGTGGAATGCGCACCACCATCAACATTGACGATAATCTCATGGAGAAGGCTAAGAGCTACACTGGCACAAAGGAGACGGCTGCAATCGTCAGACAGGCACTGGAAACTTTGGTGCGCGTCGAGGCTGGAAAACGGCTGGTTGCCCTGGGCGGCACGATGCCGAAAGCAGAAGCAGCGCCGCGCAAGCGGGTGACACCGTGAGACTGGCAGATACATCGATCTGGATTGACCACTTCCGAAAACCAGACCCACTGCTTCAGCAGACAATCGAGAACGATATACTGCTTTGTCATCCAGCCATTATCGGTGAGCTAGCCCTTGGTAGTCTGAAAAGCCGGTCAGCGGTGCTATCATTCCTCGCATCGCAAAAGATGGCCAAAGTCGCTACCCATGACGAGATTATGACCATGATCGACACTCACCAACTTTACAGTATGGGCATCGGGTACACCGACGCAAGTCTTCTAGCCTCGACGCTTATAGACGATCGAATGGAGCTGTGGACTCGCGATAAACGCCTACAGGAAGCAGCGAAAAAGGCTGGTGCGAAGATTCTAATAGAGCGGCAAGCCTTAACTGGAGACTAGAAAATATCACCGCAGGGCGGCTCAGTAGGCGGCAACGGCAGGCGCTGCTCACCATCATCAGGGAATCCCTCGCCAGTAACGGCGTGAACAGGCCGACGCCCAGTCAGGTGCCAGTATCTCATACAAATCACGTCAACGTACTTCGGGTCCATCTCGACCAGGCGCGCGCACATGCCAATCCGCTCGGCGGCAACCAGCGTCGATCCAGATCCGCCAAAGGCATCAATCACAATGTCACCGGCTCGTGCGCTATTGCCCAGCAGGCGCTCGATCAATGCAACTGGCTTGGTTGATGGGTGCAAGCCCGATGCGGCAGGCTTCGGCTCAAACAGAACGGTGCCAGGCACTTCCTCAATCTTCGCGTCACCGGACACAATCAGCATCTGATCACCAGAACGGATAGCCCATCGGCCGTCTTCCAGCTGGCTGATCGCACCGCCCTCACCAGCATCCATGACCGTGCGCTGCTTGCGTCCACCATACCAGCGGTGCGCGCTGCCCTTTTTCCAGCCGTAGATGATCGGCTCATGCGAGGGCTGAAAATCAGCCATGCCCAGCACATGCATGCCCTTGTTCCAGATCAGCATCTGGCTGAAATGAAATCCAGCAGCCATAAACTCGTTGCGGAATATGTCAGCCACCTTGTCAGCGTGGGCGACGTACACCACCGCGCCAGCCTTAAGCGCAGAGAATAGGCAGGCATACGCGCCAGCAATCAGCTCGGTAAATTCGGCATCGTTCATCTTGTCGTTTTTAATCGCGCCATTGGCGTTGCGGTTTCCACCGACAGCGGCGTCCATCAGTCGATTCTTGCGGCCAAGGTCCACGTTAAACGGCGGATCGGTAAAGCAGGCATCAGCTCGCTCACCACCCATCAGCCGATCCCAAGTGCTTGGATCGGTCGCGTCACCGCAGATGACTTTATGCGCACCCAGCACCCAAACATCACCAGGCACACTGGCTGGCTCATCGGGAACGTCTGGTACCGCATCAGGGTCTTTGTCTGGATCAGGCTCTTCAAATTCAGGGACCAGCAATTCTGCCAGCTCATCCTCATTGAACGCGGTAAGCGACAGGTCGTATTCAAGTGCCTGCAGCTCTTTGAGCTCAAGCGCCAAAACCTCTTCGTCCCAGCCAGCGCTTAACGCACTCCGATTATCCGCGATAATATACGCCTTGCGCTGTGCCGCACTCCAACCAGAGCAATCAATCGTCGGGACCATGCCGATCGGGATTGGCGAACCACCGGGGAACTTGATTTGTTCGCCGCGCTGGTACATTTCAGCAGCAGCCATACAGCGGCCGTGCCCAGCTACAATGCCCATTTCATCGATCAGAACAGGGTTAGTCCAGCCGAACTCGGCCAGCAGCGCCTGCAATTGCTCGACCTGAGCGGGCGAGTGCGTGCGGCTGTTGCGATAGTATTCGACCAGAGTTTCTAGGCGGCGCAACTTGATTTGCGGCACACCGGCGTCCAGCCCCATCATCTTGCTAATATCGCTCATTATGCGCGCTCGATAACGACGACGTGGCCTTGCGGAACATCAACACCAATGTCTAGGCCATGCGCTTTGCGCTCAGACTCCTGCATGATTTTTAATGTCTCAGCGGTGATCTTAGCGATCTTTGCGCGCTCCATTGCCTTGTACGGGTCAACGTTGCGCATATTCACCGCCTCGGCAGACATAGCGCGCGGCGCAATCCACTCCTGCTTGTGTCTGGCCAGCAGCTCGTCACGCTCAGTCGGCAAAGGCTTGCTCAGGATCTGCACGCTAGAATTAGCCTCCTCGACCAACTCAGTGCTTTTCTCGGTGTAGTTTTTGAATACCTCAGCGGCCGCTAGCGCCTCGTCGGTGCTTTCGCCGGTCTTGGTTGACTGGTGCTTTCGCCAATCTTGGTCACGGGCGCGCTGCACAAGGGTGCGCTTAGCAATTCCCGTGATTTCGGTTAGCTCATTCATGCTCATGCCGTGCGTGCCCTCGTACAGGTCGCGCGCAGCACTGAGCAGGTCGATTGGCTCACTCACAAATAGCAGTCCTCAGAATAGCGAATACGGGCATGCTATCGTCACGATGCGATACTGACAGAATAGGTCGCGCCATCAACGAACCCGAATGACGAGCCAGCCTGCGTTTCCCATGTGGTCTTGAATAGATCGTAGGATGGCGGCTCCGTCGAGTACGTTGCAGGCTTCATGACGATCTTTGCGCCATTCACATAAACCGACTTGCCCGCAAGCTCTGCAACCATGTTCGCAGCAAAGGTCAGACTGCCAATGCGGCTTGAGCCAGACACCCAGTCAGAGAATGCGCTTGGCTGAGTGGTTAAGCCAGCAATAGCGGTTAGGCTGCCGTAAGATGCAGATCCACCAAAACCAATCTCGTGCGGGTCACCACTACCCGATCGACCAGCGACCAGCGTAGCGCTGGATGACTTGCCCAGCAGGTCGGCCAATGTCATAGGACCGGTAGGCTTGCCAGCAAGGGCGCGAACATCGGCATCACCGAGTGATATTTTGGTATTGGGTCGGCCCAACTCATCGGCGATATCCGCCAAGCTGATAGGTCCAGTTGTAGGTAGCGCCATAGCTAAAAATCCTCATATGCGCCGTCCTTGGCATTCCAAAGCGCCCTATGTGCGCCCTAAGTGTTTGTGATCAGGACGCAAGCCGCGCAATTACTGGCTAATACGTCCTAGACCACCTGATTAAGTATCAGGTTGCGAGTTTCACGGAATCAAGCGTGCCCAGCTCAAGCAGCGTAAACCGTCCGCTTGGATGCCAGCCTCCAGTGTCAATGTGGTAAACGTTGCCCAGCACCACGGGATCGTTATTCGGAGTGTGACCGCACACCACTGCGCGAACGTCTTTCACGCCCGCGCAATCCTCGTCTGTAATTCGATTGCGCGACCACATGGCCGTGTTCTTGATGTTCTTCAGCTGCTTGCCGTCGGTCACACTGGTCAGCGCATACTGCAGGTCAAACCATGACGGATACGCGCAATCAGCGTGAACGATGCCAACTAGGCCACCCTCGGTTTCAACCTCGATAGCGATCGGCAGGTCACGAAAGCGGTCAGCAAAACGCTGCTGCTCATCGAACTGCATGCCCAAAAACCAAAGCCCGCCGTTGTAAACCCAATTATCCACGTCACACGTATCGAACCGGCAAACGTAATCATCATGGTTTCCGCGCACCGCGTGAAACCAAGGCTTATCCAGCCAGTCGAGCACGTCGCGGCACTCAGGGCCACGGTCAACCAAGTCGCCAACGGAGAACAGGCGATCGACGGCAGGGTCAAAACCCGCTGCGTCGAGTGCTGCTTGCAGTTTGGAAAAATGGCCATGGATGTCGCCGACAGAGTAATCCTTGCCGACCGTGTTGCGCTCGAAGCGCTTGATTAGAGCCGTCACAGCGCTCCACCTGCAGGGATGTAATCGCGTTTAAAGACCTCGTCAGACACGATATAAACCCCGCCATTAGCGCGGTATATTGCCCAGTCCCCAACAGCTGGCTCGAACATAGAAAACCATACTTCGTCCATCAGGTGCGGCGCAAACCGATCACCCTCAAAGTGGAGCTCATGGCCGCGCGGGTTCGCGATAACGTGCTTGATTTGCAGCGCTCCAACAGGTCTGGCGACTGGCTCGTACTGCGGTATCTCAGTTAAAAAAGTCATTCCAACTCACCCAAACCATGCAGCGCGGCGAAAGCCAACGCAGCAAAAGTGATTGCCACCGTGAGTGCCAAGACAAGAACCGCAGCTAACACCGTCCGTGCGATTGCTTTCAAAAAGGATTTCACAGGCGACGCTCGATAGCGTCTAGGCGCTGGTGCAGCTTTTCAGCCTCACGGCGTAATGCGCGAAACTGCAGGATTAGGGCTCGCTCTTCTCGGGCAGCCCAAGTTTCATCCAGCGTCTCGATCAATTCAGCCATGCTACCAGGCTTGGTTTCGGTCACCATGCCGCGCGCAACGATAACTGGACCACTGCGCGCAGGCTCAGCAGCAGCAGCGCTGGCATCGGTAGCAAGCGCAATGACCGCGATATGGTCAGCGACCGGAATTATCGGCGCTGTGATATGCGGATGACGAACCGGCTCAACCTTGGGCAGATCGGGTTGATATTCGCCAATGGTGTTGCCGTAATTATCCAGCTGCTGCACTGCGCCGCCAGCGGACAAGAACTCAGCCATGAGAGCGGTCAAGTCCGCCTGCTCGGCATTCAGCTCGGCGCTACTGCGCGTGATTGGCTGGGTCGGGTTAAAACCGTTCACTGGCCACCTCGTCGTGCGGATTTACGAAAGGGCGAACTTCGCCGACTAGGCGCGGAAAGAACCCCCACCACAGGAACGCGAATGCTCGTACCGTGTGGATTCCGTCGAAGCGCTCTAGCGGCTCGATATCTCCGACCAGACAAGCGATCTTAATGCATTTCGGATTACCACAGTCACAAGTCCCGAAGTTTACGGCAACCTCATCGGTCGCAAAGTGCGGGATGAAGAAACCAGCGATACGCACCAAGCGCTTCATGCTGATCACTTTTGGCCTTCCAGCAGCATGCGCGTGATGCCCAGTCGTACAGCGATAGCCATGCGTGTCGGTCGAAAAATACTACTCAAACTAAAACCCTATCGGCGCAACGCACCGAAGCAGAAACTTTGGATTATTAAACGCTCACGACCCGCTGCCAGCCAACTGGCGGCGGCTATGCAGATCCAGCGCAGCAGCCTTGAGCCGTTCAGCCAAGGCCTCGCCATAGCGAAAGGCTAAGCTCAAAAGATAATCTTGGCGCTGCGCCTTGGTTGGTAGGTCGAGCACAAATTCGGGCTCAGCCTGTCTGCAAGATTCTTTCAGGTCGGAGCAAGCCTGCTCGCCTCTTCGCCGTTTGACTAGCTCAAAAAACGCATCGCGGTCAGCGTATCCTTTGCGCAAAACGTAGCGGGCCTCGCAAAGCGATCGGAATGCCTCGCTTACGTCGCCCTGCTCGACTGCGCAGATATTCATGCAGCGATCTCAGCGCTGAAGTTTCCCCAGGCGACGGCAGCAGCACGGTGCGCAACTTGGAATGCTTCGAGCTGCGTCTTGTCGCGAAGATAATTTGACGATGCTTCGTCAAGAGCGGCCGCCAAAACGTAAAGTTGGTGATCCTTGGGCAACTCATACTGATCAGCCGCGCTGGTCATTTCCTGTGCTAATGATTTTCTATCACTCATAAACCACCCCGCTAAAATTCACTACCGCCGATTGTACACGAGCACCCAACACAACCGCAAACATCTTGCTCAAATATATAAAACTGCGCCCGACCTGCGCCCGACACATTACAGTGTACAGCGAAAGCCTGCTAAACATGGGTTTTCGCGCACTTAGACACCCTGATTGTCAATCAGAGTTTCCGCGATAACTGGCAACGTAGCGTGCCGGAAATTCAGGTGTCGGAGCCTCGTTCAGGTGACAGCGAATACCCGCATCGGCAAGCACTAGCGAGGAGGTGCCCGAGGTTTTCCGCTTGCGTAGTTTTATGCCGCACGCGCACACCACCGCTGCACTCGCACCGACCGCCTCGACCTCGCAGTTCGTGCACTGGTACAAGCGGCCACCGCCAGCAGCAGGATAACTCGCAATGCGTGAGAAACACGCACGGCAAACGTGAGGCTCAAGCGTAGCCAGGTGATTATCACCACAATCTACCT
>UZAT01141844.1_pt1 | contig 15732 bp, 19 predicted proteins | sample 2160861 | NCBI WGS metagenome assembly UZAT01 (sample SAMEA5138306, study PRJEB28736) | viral metagenome | reverse complement strand
CCATATAATTATATGATACACCGTTGCTAACAAATTCAAATGCATAATGTTCATTGAGGAGATGCTCTACCCTATCATTCAATACCCAAGTGCCAATAAAACTATCCTCTTCAGGCACTTCAGGTTCAGGTTCGGGTTCAGGTTCTTCAGGAATATCAGGAATTTCCCCACCGTTTACTTCGACATAGTCAGTATTCTCTAAATACCAAACACCAAAATCTTTTTCGACATAAGTGTCTTCGGTTATTGTGTGAGTTTGTATCTCCTCGTTTGTTACACCTAAAACAGAACCTAACCAACCAATATACACAGGATGTTCCCAATTAGCTAAAGCATAAACTTCCTCCATATTCCCATCACTATCAACATAGCCTATACCCCAAAGTTTCCTCTCATCATCAATCTGCAAAGACAAGTGAATCCCAATAAAACTATAACTTTCTCCGCCTACATTAACTAAAATTGGTAAATTGTAAAAAGTGATGGATTCAGAGAAATCTACCAACGGAAAAAATGATGTATCTATATCATCATTGAATCTATAAGTTCCTGCTTTGAGCTTCATTTTGGTTGGGTCGGTTACTACTACATAGCTTCCATCGTCCTTGCCATCAAGCTCGCTAACGTCATCTACTACCCCGTCAACTTCCAACAAATCCCACACACCATTTGTATAAGTGCCCAAACTATTGATGTCCTCGATATAATACGCATTAATCAACTTGCCGTCAGCAGATGTTTCTTTTGGATTATCAGGTGTTGTATTAACATATATGAGATTTACAGTTTCAGCTTCATTGAATGAAAGGTCAACAATATTATATAAACGACCGTATGAAATTACATACAATCCAACTAATTGTTTAGCCATTTACTCACCTTCTTCCACGAAATACATAGCTCCGTTTTCGAATGTGCCACTCTCTCCTGTGTAGGTGTATATCGAGCCGACTTTTCCCGCTTTCAATTCTTCTTCACTTGATACAGCAATAGGTTTGCCCCCTGCTTGTACGTTTTCAAGCAAAGCGTCAATCTCGGCTTTGGTGTAGTAGTTAGAGAGGTCAACATCGGGAGAGGCATTTTCTATCTTCTCATCGACTTGTTCTTTGGTGTAATACCCCTCTTCAAGCTCCGTTCTCGTTATATAGTTGGTGAGATCGATTACCTCTCCGCCTGTGCCGGGGGTGTCGGGGCTACCTTGTGTAGCACTTTCACAAAGCACCGACCATACGCAAGGGATTTCTGCCGAGGTCGTTGTGCAAAGCTCACCTGCATATACACCCACTTTCAATAGGTTAGTCTTTGTAATAATAGGAACTACAACCGTGTTGCCTGAAAATGCAACATCTACATAATTTCCGTTCCATATATATCTTACGGTTTTGCTCTCATAAGCATCCCACTCGCTATCAAAGGTGAAAACGATTTGGTAGTCACTGTTGCCACACACGATGTTGCCATCTCTTGTATAGTAGGTTGCGACTTTATCATTGATTGATATATGTAAGTTTCTCATCCGCTTATTCCTCCTATCTTGTAGAAGTAAAGTGTGCCGTTTATGTCAGCACTTTCTACGCCTACCGATGTAAGAGTGAAACTATCAGCGTTCTCCGCACCGCTATTAAGTAGTTTTAACGTATATAGCCCCACAGAACTGAAATACACACCGTCTGCTTGATCGGGGGCGCAGAATATACCACTGTTAAATCCTGTAGTGCCTTCTTTAAACACAACAAAGTATATCTCTGTTGCTGAGAATTTGGCAGGCACATCTGCCCGCCCACTCTTTACCTCGCAAGAGGTATGTAAAGATGTTACAACTTTTGACGCTTTATCGGCACTAACAGCCGTCGTTGCACTGCCCGCAGAGGTGGCATAACTTGCACTCGTCGCACTCTGCGCTGTGGTTGCACTATCTGCACTAACCGCATGTGTTGCTTTCGCAGCGATTATGTTTCCTTTTTCGAGGTTATTTACCGCGTCGTTAATCTCGGTAATTGCCTCTGCGTATTTATCTACATGTTCCGCAGGAACATCTCTTGTTGCGCTCGGTCTTGTTCTTGCGGTTACAGGCAAGATAATGGTTTTTACAGTGTGTCCTTGTGTACCGCTAATGCTATATATCCAAGCGGTTATTACGTTTGCTTGCTCTAAGCATTTGTCGGGTATGGTTACAGTTCCAATTCCTACCGAAAAACTACAAGAGCGAACAATCGCCTCCGTCATTCCCGAACAAGCGAAGTGTACCTCCATAAGCTCAGAGCCGAGTTCTGCACATTCAATTTCAAGGGTTTGCCCGAAATCCCATTGGTATAAACCGCTAACAGTAATACTATGTTGATTTTCGGGAATTACAATTTTAAATGCCATTCGCTATACCTCCGTTTCTTCGGGTGGGTCTTTCGGCAGTGCCAAGAAATTGGCGCGTCTGCTATCCATAACCCCGTTTTTTCCAAGTGAGTGATAAATACGATATTCTGCTTCAAGATCATCTCTTGCACCATTTGGCGCATAACCTTCATCAATCCAATAATCGTACCTAACTTTTAATTCGTTTTTAAGTTGTACCTGAGATGCTTTTTTTAACAAATTAATATCTTCTTTAAGGGCTGCCATTTCAGCCTTTAGTTCGGCATCTCGTTTTTCTTCTTCTGCTTTCTTCTTTTTTGGTATGTTAATCGCTCCGTTAAATATCATAGTTACAACAAGACCGACCAACATTGTAAGTGCGGTATTTATGATATTCTGCCACATAATTTCCTCCTTACTTAGTCAGTGATTCGTAAGCTCTGCCAAGAATCAACTCTATATTATTTGCATATTCGTATGTTAAATTGTTCATTGATGTGGGAAGTGCTATATTTATGCCGAAATGCCTTTTTATAGCAGATATATTGCTGAGATAACGGTTCATATCTTCCTCTAAGGGTAAATCCCACATAGCCCAATTTGTTTTCGTTGTTAAATTTAATCCTGCACGTTCTGAAATTTCTTCTACTGCACGTTCTACTCGGTTAAGGTCTGAGTAGTTATAAGCGCCTTTCGTTGCGTCTGTGGCAAGAATTTCGGTGTATGGAACGTATTCGTGTTTTACAACACCGTTTTCCAACATAACCTTGCCGAATGTTACCGATTTACCTACCTCAACAAATGCGTCTTGCGTTACATATAAGTAAGCCGCAAGATATTCTCGCTCGTTAATGTTAGGATGGGTTATCGTGTCAACTAATGCACTACCTGTCGAGAGTAGTGTTCCTCCCGCCCAATCAATGCCGTTTGCATCGTGCCAAAACATTTCGATTTTAGCAGGTGGAGCAAACTCTGCGGATATAGTAAATATTTTATTATTAAAATCACTTGCCTTGCCGACAATTGAAACTGCATATAAATAACTGCCTGCTACTGTTGTGGTAGCAACAATTTCTTTATTTCTATATTTCAGTTCGACCGAGGAGGAATAATTCGTGCCACAAGCGAAAAGATTTGAACCCATAACATCTAATGGATTTCCCAACCACTCCGCTTGCTCCTCGATTGTCATTCCCGACAAACCTTTTGCAGAAAGCTCTTTTCTGCGATAGACATTTCTTTGCGTTCTGTCAGTTATTAAACCAAGCACTTTTATACCTCCTCTAAGATTCGACCTGTATAACTACCTCTTAACGAACCGTTAAAGGTATATTTGATATTTGTGATAGCTACGTTAAGCAATCTGCCGTATCTATCTTCAACTCTTACAATATCGTATAAATCTAAGCGTGGGTCTGCACGAAACTCACCGCTTATCGTTTTACGATTTTTTAATATATCACTAACCTCTTTTGCTACTCGTATAGCATTTTGTTGGGTTGCAATATATTCATTTGCAAGTGTTTGCTTTTCTCCACTTGCACCCACGTTATTAAATACATAGGGGCTTTCACCACCATAATCAACCGATACCTCTTTTAATGGTTTTGAAAGAGTAATTTCAGGATAACTGTATGACAATGCAAGCGGTATGCCTGTAGTGTCAGCCAAATAGATGTATTCCGAAATTGTCTTGTTTAATGGTTCAATATACAATAAACCCTCTCGGTCAAAACGAAGTATTGCTCCCACCGCATTAGCACATTTCTGCACCATCTCGGCGGCGGTATCTTTTGTAGTGGTAGGGGCATAAGTATAAGTGTAATTAGGTAATGTTGAGTCATATTCCGCAGAAAAGCCCTCAGGGATTGCAGAACTAATTAATCCCGATATGCTTTTGGTTTGCTCTGCTTCCATCTCAACGCCCATCATAAATTCAAATATATCTCTTGCCACGAAACGAGCTTCAAGCCCATTTGGAGGGGCATACCATTCTGACAAGTAGAATGTTCCTGCCTTAATCCACTCAATTACTCCGTTTACATCCAAGCCGTATTTAACAGTTATTTTCTGACGTTCAGATAAATACTGCGCCATGCCTGTGGGGTTGTTTGGATCCCATCGACCATCGCTATTATCAAGCGTGAACTCGATACTGTATTTCGGTAACTTACCACTTAACAAGTCACCGTCCATTTCGTGAGTGAAACTTAACAAATCGCCTTTGGTGAATTTAAGAATGTGTCCTATGACAATATTCTCAATTCGTACTCTGCGATTAGGTATGCTCCATTCGTGTACAACAACCGTAATGCTATCGTAATTCTGCAAGGGCAAATATACGATACTTGCTCGGTCTTTGTTATTTGTGACAGTTACCTCACCTATGATTTCAGCACCATTAGAGCCGACCACTGAAAATGTTTTTGCATATTCATCAAGTTTTTTGCTCCAAGTGATTGTGATACCCGATACAGCATTTGTTCTTATCGTTGGGAAGGTTACAGTAACACTACCTGTTGATTCGATATTACTTACATAACCTACATTTTCGTATGTTCCCGATGAGGGCAACACTGTAAATGAGCCGTCAAGCGACCATATATTAAGTTCAAGCGTTGCGTATTGAGCAACTGCCACAAGACCATCAACAATGCCGGGAGTATTTGAAAACACGGCCTCATTCGTTCCGCTTGCATTTGCTACACCCTGCGCTTCGTCGTCAACAGCACCACAATCAATCTCTATATGAGTTTCAGGGAGCAAAAACCTTTGTTGAATGTCTTTCCAAGCATCTGATACATTTATCATACTTACACCTCAATCAATGAAAGCGATGCCCCTGTATAGCCCATTACTGCGCCTGTTTGGGGATTTCTGCGCCACATTCCTGCGGATCTATCTCCAACATACATTGTGCGAGTAGTGTAACTATTAGTTGCTTGATTTAAGAATGTAACATCGTTATAAAAACTGCTTGTAAATAACGATAATATCTGCGACCACTCATAAGCCGTAAGGTATTTCCACGATAGTTCGATTTTCGCTACATCGTGTCTTACGACAGCACCCACAACTTTACCTTGAACATTTCGCCCTGAATCGACAATTGTAGATGTGGTTGCATTATATGTTGACGGCTCAGGAAAATCGAAACCGCCTATTGATACTAAAGCTGCCATAAGCTCACCTCCAAAAAACGTGGCGCTCTTAGGCGCTCTATATTAATTAATATGAATAAACCTCGTTACCCATAATGGATGCACCGCGTTCTCTCTGCGCCTTTTCCACAGATGATGCGACCTCTTTGCCGTCAAGGTAAACCTTGATAACCTGAGAAGAACCACCACCGTTATTGCCACGCATAGCAGACATCATAGCGGCATATACACCTTCATATACGGCATCTTGCATTTGCTGTACATTCATTACACCTGTCTTACCACCGCCTGCATTAGCGACGATTTCTGCGCCTCTCTCGCCTGCCCAAATAAGACTTCCTGCATCGAACATACCACCATCAGCAGCAAACTTTACGCTAAAGCTCTTAGGGTATTTGAAGGTCTTTCCAAGTGCGGAAACCTCACCCCAATTTACAGTTAGTTTGGGAACGCTTATGTTGAGTTTTGTAGATAAACCGCCGACGTTGTTTTTCCACCAATTTTTAGCAGTATTCCACGCACTAACAATCTTGTCCTTGATGCTACCAATGGAAGGAGTGTATGTACTCATTCCGCTTTTCTTACTCCACCAAGTTTTAGCACTCGACCAAGCCGATGAAAGTTTGCTTGCAATACTGCCAATAGACGGAGTGTAGGTACTCAAATTGCTTCTATTCTTATTCCACCAATCCTTTGCACTTGTCCAAGCAGTCTTTAACTTCTCCCATATCTTGCCGATAGAGGGGGTGTATGTGCTAAGAGAACCCCTGTTTTTAGTCCACCAAGTTTTTGCGGTTTCCCAAGCACCTTTAAGGTTTTCCCAAATCTTTCCTATGGATGGTGTGTAAGACGCAAGTCCGGTTTTTTTACTCCACCACGTCTTAACTGCCTCCCAAGCGTCACTGAATTTATCACTAAGAGATTTTCCGAGATTTGCAAATTTATCAATAACTCCTTTGACAAAATCTCCTACAACGCCTAAAATCTTTCCGGGTAAACTTGTAAACCAATCCACGATTGCATTGATAGTGTCAGGAACGATAGAGTGTCCTACAAGAACATCCCACAACTCAGTAAACCAAGAAATAATGCCTTTTACATATTCGATTACAACGCCGATTGTTATATCGTAAGCGCCTTTAAAGAGATTTACGATACCTTCCCAAATAAGTTTTACAGAATCCAAAGCCTTACTAAAATCGCCTGTAAACAAAGCAACAATCGTGTTAATCAAACCTCCAACCAAGCCTGCGATAATTTGAACGTAGCCTGTAAGGATTTCAACCAAACCTTTTATTAACTGAACGGCAGCATTTATCACACCTGCGAAAGTGCCACCAAAAAAGCCCATCACGATACCACCAAGCCACTCGAAAATTTCTCCGAGCCAAGAAAGGTCAACCGAAAGCCCCTTTATTCCGTTAATTAGGGGTAAAATAACCTTGTCATAAACCGGGGCTAATGCCTCTTTGATTTTGTCAAAACTTTTTCCAATTTCTTCAAATTTGGGAGCAATATTTTCGGCAAAGAAATTTTTGACCGCTTGTTTAAATTCATCCCAATTCTTAATAAGGAAATATACTGCGGAGCCTACCGCCAACACAGCGGCGGCAATAGCAGCCCAAACAGGTGCGCTGATTCCTCCAAGAACGGTTACAACACCTGAAATAGCACTGCTTAATTTAGGGAATGCCGCAGATAAAGCACCAACAACACCGCCCTCTTTGGCTAATGCAAAGAATGCACCTAAATTCCCAACAAAACCTGCTATGGCTGTACTCAATTTGGGAAATGCTACTGTGAGAGCAGCGATAATACCGCCCTCTTTTGCTAATTCTCTAAATGCTTTGAGCCATCCTTTGAAATCCTTTAAATCTCCCAATGTCACACTCAACTTGCCTTTAAACAAGTTTGATTTTTCTATTAAGTCAATGTCATTAAGCAATTTCATAAGGCGCAACCCTGCAAGCGCTGTCGCTACACTTGCAATTGTAGGCAACCACCCTTTGAGCTTTTCCTTGATTGCATCAACATCACTTTGTATAGAATCGAAAATCGTTTCATCCCAAAGTGAGCCAACATCAAGACCACCAAAACCATTATCACCTGCACCGCCTGAGCCACCTACACCACCACCACTTGTAGCGCTTGGTGGGCTAATTACATTCAACTCGTCGATTCCAAGTGTTGCGTTTTTGAGTTCTTTTGCAGCCTTTGTTGCATCATTCAATGCACCTGTAGCTCCATTTGCGGAGTTTGCTACATCCTCTATAGTACCTGCACCTGATTCATAGCCTGAAAAATCCACGGGTTGAATATCTACACCAAATAGATTGGCAAGCCAATAAACACCCTCTGTAAGCAGTTCAACAAACGCTTGCAACCAAGGCATTACTCTTACCAAAATAGGCAAGAACAATGAGCCGAATGCCTGAGCCAAAGATTTTGTTTGTTGTGCAAATGTACGCATCAAACCTTCTGCGGTATTAAGTTCCTTCGCATAAGTTCCAACAAGGCTCTGCGCGTGCGCTTGATCTACCAAAGTAAGATAACGAAGGTATGATTTTTGTGCTTCGGTTGCATTCGCCAAACTAATTTCCAATCCGTGATTAGCGGCTGTCTGTTCGAGCGTCGCTTCAACAATAGTAAAACCTGCACGACGTATCGGCTCAACCTCGCCCGCTATTGCCGACTTAACAGCTTCAGCTGCATCAGCGAAATTTTTATAAATGTCGTTGTAGCCCGCCCAAATGTCGTAAGTCAATTCGGTATAACCGAGAGCCATTTTCGAAGCGTCTGCATTCGCCACACCGAAACCTGTAAGCATAGTCGCATAAACGGAAGAATACTGCATAAACTGTTGAATATTTATACCCATTTCTTCGTTTAAGCGCTGAATCCACGCATAAGTTTCCGATGCCGAACCTGCAAAACCTCTACCAAAACGAGCAGCGATACCATCCCACTCGATAGCTTGTTCTGTAACTTTAGTAAAAACAGTAACAACGGTTTGAATTGTATCTATAACCGTTCGGGCTATCTCGATAAAACTCGACATATTTAATGTGCCTACGTTTATACCATTGCCGAAATCCTCAACACCATCAGCCGCTTTTCGCGCGTTTGAATTTATCGAATTGAACCCCGACTTGATACTCGACATCTTTTCAGACAAAGGTGCGAGTTTGCTATTAAGCAATTCTACTTTTTTAGCAAATCTCTCAATCGTTGCATCATCAAGACTTTCAGTAACCTCACCAAGTTTCTTCATGCTGTTTACCATCGTATTAAGACCGCCCGCCTTAATATTCGACAAGGGTGCGACAGTATCAGCCACCTTTTGTATCTGTGGTGCAACTCTATCGAGATTAATATTAGAAAGCGATTTTAACGCCGTAGGGAGTTTTGTAAGGCTATTAGTAAGGCTTGATACCGAACCAACACCTTTTAATTTCTCGATAGAGTTTGCCAATGTTCTCAAAGAGTTTGACGCGCTATGCACATTAGGGAGATTATTAAGTGCAGTAGATAAATTGTTCAAGTTATTTGATACGGTCTTGAACGAACCGTGTTTTTTAAGTTTTTCTAATGATCCTGCGAGAGCATCTATACCCTTCGCCGCATTAGTAGAACTACTCTCTATCTCTATTTGGATAGAATCAATGGTAACTTCTCCCACAATGAATCACCTCCCATCATTAGGGGAGTGTGCCTCTTGGGGCATCTTGTTTCGCATGCGTTCAATAAATGCTGTGAACTCTGCTTTGAGCCTTTCTTCTTTCGCCTTAGCTTCTCGCTCCTCTCTTTCTCGAAGCTCTGCCTCGGTTATAGGATATGGTTCGCTTGTGTATGGCTCAGGTTTAATCATTCCTTTCTTCATAGTGAATCTATAAAGAGGACTCGCTGCACAAAGTGCATCGTAGAAATATCTACCCTGTAACCACATATCTTGATTATTTCGTTTATCGCGCAACTCATTAGCCTTTCGGTATGCCTTAACCATTTCAACGTCCCCGTTCCAAAAATCGTCATAGGACATACCAATAGCCATATAATAAGGGCAAAGTTGCTCGAAAATATCTGTATAACTTTGGAGAGTTAGCCCTTCGTTACTACCCAAGTTGCCACGTTTCCCTCATCGGCTGATTTTTCATCAGTCAAGGTAGAAACTGTTTCGGCATACATATCAGCGAGAACGCCGATAAAACCTTCCTCGTTTTCTTTTCCTGTTTTGTTGATAACATTTTCATAAATCTCATCAATCATTTTCTGCTTAAGATCGCGGTGGTGTTTCAAGAACGCACCGTGAACAAGCAAAGGAATCATAATGTTGGGCTGACTTGTAAGGTTATCAAGAATGAAGCCCTGTTTCTCGATTGCACTTGCTGTCAATCTTGAATATTCAAGAATATAATTTTCGTTTTTGTAAGTTACGGTAATCTTTGTTGCCATATTAGTTACTCTCCTTAATTTCAATTTAATGTGTTATTTTGAAATAAGGGCGGTGGTTTATGCCGCCCTATTTTGATTTAATTATGCACCCTTACTCCATGTAGGAACTGTAGAGGGTGTTACGGAAATAGTCATTTCAAGAACCGAATCCACGGAACCTTCGTTGATAGATGCGCTTACATAACCATCCCAAGTGAATTTAGAACCATCGCTGAAAACAAGTTCGCATTCCTGTGTGCCTGAAAGAGCATTGATTTCGCTATATACTGTAGCATCATAGTTAGCAAGGAAAGGAAATGTTTCACTCTGCTGTCTGATACCCTGAATATATGTCTGTGCATCATCACTCAATGTAGTAGTTTCAAGTGCGCTACGTTCACCGAGGATAACGGGGAAATCCTTGATGTCGTATGACTTAGTGCCAATTTTTAACTTAGTATTATAAGAAGAAATTGCCATATTTTAATCCTCCTGTTTATCTTTTGTAAATAACTCCATTCACATCAATTATTGCTTCATAAGTTGCTGTGATAGAGAAAATTGTCGAATTATAGATTTCCGGGGTTGTTGAATACGATACTCTGTGGAACCCCATACCGCATAATATCGTGTCTGCCGTTTTAAAAATTGCTTTCGCCTCGGCTTTTTTACCGCCCTCTTTATTCGAGAACACTTGCAAACGATAACCCAACCCTGCGTATTTCTCTTTGTGTGAGGAATCTATGAGGTTAGTAACATTTACATTCTCAATCTCACTAAGTGCTACCGTGGGGAACTCTGCGGGGGAGCGAACATATTCACTCTTAATCTTTGTTCCTTTGTGTGCTGACCTTACCTCAGTAGCAACGGCAGTAAAGATTTCATTTTCAAAATCAATCATCTCCATACCTCCCTTGCTATCTGTGTAACTTTTTCTATCATCACATCACGGGCAGTTCTCATAGCTTCCGCAGGTGGATTACCCATTGTGTGTTGTACGGCTCCTAACCCCGGCGTGAAATACCAGCCTTTAGGCCACGCACCGTGTCCTTTGCCGTATGTACCGTGCTTAGGCGGTGTATAATCCATTCCTGAATTATCCCATTCAGGATTTGTAATACCTGTACCAAACTCTATAAAGCCAACTGTTTCACCCTCTGCTATAACTGTTGCTTTGTTTCCGTTCCATTCGAGCCTTACTGTTACATCGTTGACACCATCATAATCAGCTACGGCAAAGCCTGTACTTGCAACAGATACACCGATTTCTGCAAGCCTTTTTACAAATATTTGTTCTTTGGCGAGAAAATCTTTTTTGTACTCTTGCAACTGCTTTATCGCACTATCAATAGATGATTTATCAAACGGATTTACTTTTATTTTCATACACTTACCTTAACCTCTTTGAGCGCATACATAATACCGTTCTTGCTGTCTGCTTTAAGAGTAACAATATAGTTATACGGCTCAGTGGTTGGAATGCCAAACCACACGATTGCGTTTTCTGCGAGAGGACAGTGATTATCTGCCACGCTCACCACACGAGTATAGTTTGTAAAACTACCAAATGCTTCTACTATTTCTTCGCCCGACGCAGAGGAAATGTTGCAACGCAATTCAATAATCTCACCGTAAGTCGGTTTACTTTCGCCCGTTTCAAATCCTTGCTCGTCGAATATTAGTTCATCATTTTGATAGAGTGCATAGTGTAAGGTTCGTTTATTTCTCTCCAAGCTACGCATTAAACCACACTCCCACAAATAGGTGTAATTTTGCGAAGCAATGAAGGGCTTACGTCTGCGGCTTCGTATTTTCTACTTATACCGTTTTCGTCGTGTTCCGTTTGCCCCTCTGCCCCTCGCTTGGAGAACAATTCAAGTGCTATCTGCAACTGAATATGCTCATATTGTTTTGGAACGATTGCCCCATCGGGTGTACCGAAAGGATAGCGTTTATTCAACACAATCCCCTCGGACAACTCGATGAGTTTAGAAAGGAGATCCTCGTTAGCAATATCAGGAGAGATAAGTGCCGCAAGGCTATTGATTTTTTCTTCATTTGTCATTGGGTACTTACCTCCCATTTAAGATTTAGGCAGTAAGTGTAATCTTTACAGCCTTAGTTTCGTCTGTAAGAGCTGCAAGATAATACTTACGAGAAATGATTGTGTTCTTACGGATGTTTGCGTCGTCAGCAGAACGAGGAGGCTGTTCAACCTCAGCACCCTTCTTGATAAAGAGTGTTACTGCATCCTTTGTAGCAACGATGATTTCGCCCTTTGTAGCATCCTTCTTTGTGTAAAGGTTTACACCACCAACTGTACCAACGTAGCCATTCTTTGCGAATGCTTCAACGTATTTGAGGTCGTCTTTGAGTGCCTTGCGAACTTTAGCCATATCGTCAGCGCAAACGAAACCGAAGATAGAAACACCTTCAAGGTTTTCAAGATTGAGTTTTGCCTGTGCATCAACGAATGCCGCAAAGTCAGGAGCAGTAGCAGAAACGGAAAGAGTAGCCTTAGCATATTCTGCATAAATGTCAGCATTGACAGTGTTGAACATATCTGTACCCATGTGACGAACACCAACGGGAACGAGGTTGGGGTCTGTCATAGCCTGCTCATCATAGTAATCAAACTTGTTCTGAGCAAGAAGGATTCTATATTCTTCGGGAGTGTAGGAAACCTCAATGCTCTTGCTGTTACCCTCACCCATATCGAGCTTTTCTGTGCCGTTTGTAGCTCTGTAAACGTTAATCTTTCTGAGCATGCCCGCAGTACCTTCGAGAGTGCGGTCAACTGTGCAGAAAGTCTGAAGGTCGAGGTGTGAATTAAACTGATCCTCTACTTCATTTGAAAGAAAGAAATTGTCGTAAATGGTATGTGCCATAATTAATTACCTCCGTATAATGTCTTGTATTCTTCGGGATTTGACACAGAGAAATCGTGGCGCTCCTGAGGAGTCATCTTCCTAAACTGCTCAATCGTCATACCCTTATCGGATGTACCACTTGCAGGAGGAGGAGTCTGCTTCAAAAGCTCTGCTCTAAGTGCCTTTTCCCTTGTTTCGTTGTGTGCTTTGTGATTTGCGAATACGGTTTCCATATCACCCTTAGCGAGTGCCTCTGCGGTTGCTTTCGCTGTCTTTTCGTCATAGCCGAGAGCAAGGTAGGAATTTGTATAAACACCTACTGTTTTTTCTCTTTCCAATTCTTCAAGACGAGCCATAAGCGCAGCCTTTTCCTCTGCTTCTTTAGCCGCCTTTGCTTCTTCGTCGCTCTGCTTTGCGCGCAACTGCTTTTTGAAATCAGCCGCCTCGGTTGCAGTTTTGTCGAATACAGCCTTGCTTACGAATCCGTCCTTTTCGGGGTCGTATGCTTCAAGTGCCGCGAGTTTTTCTTCGGGTGTCATGTTTTCGTAGTTTTCGATTTTGATTTTCATTGAAATTCTCCTTGCGATTTAGGGCTTCTCTGCCACTTAATTTTGCGATTTAAGGTTTCTCTACCTATTTGTGTTTGAACTGTTCTCTCAGTAAATATAAAAACGCCAACGACCGAGAATTACTGCTCGATTGTTGGCGTTCTATTTTTTGACGCTCTGTTTATGTACATATATTTTTCTTTTTTCGGTGTCGATTTCTACGAGCGCCTTGCATTTAGGGCATCGTATCTGTGCTTGACCGCACATATCGACCAACCGCCTGTTGCACTCAGGGCAACGGATTTGTTCGTATATTAGCATATTTTACTCCTTTGCTTTTGCAGGAATTATGTAGCAACGGCATCCGTAATGAGGTTTTGGGGGGATCTTGTTTATGGGATAAATTTGATTATCTCTCGCTCCACAAGTAGGGCAAGTTTTTTCATCATCGGCAGCTACCCACTGCACTCTCTTTACTCCCATATCCTTAAAACCCTTAATCGTTGCCTCATCAACTGCGCTTATGCCGTATTGTGTGGTTTGAGTCCACCAAAGATTAGCCGACTTTCGCAAGCTATCTTGGAACATTGTCCTGTTGTTAAATTCACGAGAGGTAAGGATTTGCTCATTAAGCCTAAGTCGTTTTCTATCGGCCTCTTTATTATAAAGATAACCTGTAACGAGGTTGTACCCCGCTAACACACCTACAAGCCAATCCCGGTCAATCTCGGTTTTTTCTCCCGAATGCCCCTCTGCTTTAGCAGATGATACCGCTTTTTTGTACGCATCTCGTGATACTTTGAGATACATATTCTCGTTAGCTTTCATAAAGCTATCGTACATTTCTTGCGTTACCTTGCGAGTGTTTATTACATTCAACTCGTCAAAACCCATTACACTTAGGTGATTAAACTCGGCTCTTATTTTCTTCTTTTCTTCTTCAAGAAGTTTATCAAGATACCTGTACATCGTCCTCACCTTCGTCCTCAGTTTCATCTACCTCAACAGGTTCCCATTTCTTCATCTGCTCATCGTAATATGCCATACCCTGCAAGTATGCACTCTCAGGGTCGGGGAACATCCCACAAGAGGCATAAGCGACTTCGGGATGAATTTTGGGATTATTGAGCATCGCAATAAGCACCTGCGATTTGCTTGCGATATTATCATAATTTCTACGAGTAAAGTGTGGAGTAATATCACTCAAACATAATTTCGTGCCAACGGTATCACGGAGTATTCTAAGAACGATTTTCAAAAATTCCTTTTCTGAACTCTTAAATATCTCCTCAGTAGCTTTCGCTCTCGCTTCGGCTGCCTCCCAACCATCACGGAGAATTACCGCACTGCCTGTATCACTCGTGCTTGAACCACCATTACGATTAGGTACACCGCATATCGTTAAAATAGCAGTGTAAATATCGTTTTTGAGTGTTTGCACATCTGCTTGACTAAGTGTAGCGGAGAGATATTTCGCATCCGTTCCCTCAGGCAAACAGAGTGTTTTATATTCTTCGAGTTTACTCATAGTGTCTTTATCGAGTTCACCACCCAATATTGCCAAGAAACTATTTACGAACTGCACAATATCGTCCATACGATTACTCTGCAATTCATCGAGTGCATCAAGCAACGGCATAGCAACCTCGAATACACCCAAACGAGAATTTTCTGCGGGGTATTCCACAATCGGTATCATACCGAGAGTGTTCGGCTTTTCGTCGGGTTTGCCATACTCCAAAAACTCAAAATAACTTTTTTCCGTATATACGCTGAACACCTTATCGTTATTTTCTCGCTCCACAACCACTACCGCCATTAAGGGGTGTTCGTCAATATCGGTGCTATATACAACAAAGGTTTTCATTGGATCAAGAGCATATAAATTCAATGGGGGTTCATCGTTATCGCCCTCCCATTTCGCGTTAGGCAAGATTAATCTATAACCTGTGCCTGCAACATACATCCATTCTGCAAGCGTATTATCGCAAGCAGATTTATTAGCATCTGCCATATATCCATTGAGAGAGTTTATCTCGGTAGCGATTACATCGTCAGCTTCTTTCGATGTTGCTCTCTCACGGCGTACATACTGTATTGGTTCACCAAACACATATCCCTTGTGGAATTTAACTATCTCGTAAGCTCTATTCTCGTTAATCTTATGATTGATTTCTTCTCGAATCTCTTTTGCTTTTAGTTCGATTTTTGTCTTACCCCGATAGTATTCCCACAACTTTTTTATGTCTGCGCGATTTCTACCATGAACCGCATACGCCTTGTTTACTTCGTCAACAACATTATCAGCCGTGATTGTTTTTGCATCGGAGTAGATTTTAAGACGACCATAGCTCACCTAAAAATCACCTACCT
>UZAT01154111.1_pt1 | contig 15759 bp, 18 predicted proteins | sample 2160861 | NCBI WGS metagenome assembly UZAT01 (sample SAMEA5138306, study PRJEB28736) | viral metagenome | reverse complement strand
TGACGCGGTGAGGATCGCGGAGCTTTTTGAATATGTGGACGAGATTCTGGAAAATCCATTTTCCACAGGAGTGAAGCTGCGATGGCTGAATCAGGTGGAGGCGGAGATCCAGATGGATGTGCTGCTGCTGGCGGCGGAGGGCGTCACGCAGTACACCGAAGAGGACATGGGCGCGGAGCTGATCGTGCCGCCGCCCTATGACAACCTTTACGCGGAGTGGCTGTTCTGGAAAATCTGCCTGGCGCAGCAGGAGGCGGAACTGGCCAACAACTATGCGGTGACCTATGACCGGAGCTACAACGCATATGTGCGGTTTGTGTGCAGCACCATCAACCCAAAAGACGGCATGGCGGAGGCGGTACGGTATTACCTGACGGCCTACCAACTGGCGGTGAAGCACGGGTTTGTGGGGACGGAACCGGAATGGATCGAAAGCCTGAAGGGGCCGGAGGGGGAGCCGGGAACCGGCGTTGAGCTGAAGGGTGTGAAAGGTTCGGCGGCGGAACTGCCGGAGACGGCGGAGCCGGGTACCTATCTGGTTGGAAGCAAAGAAAATAACCACCTGTACGTCTACGATGGCGGGTGGAACGATATGGGACCCATGCGGGGAGAAACGGGTCCGGAGGGGAAACCGGGCGTTTCGCCGATGATCGGAGAAAACGGAAACTGGTTTGTGTGGAATCCGGAGAGCCAGAAATTTGAAGACACAGGAAGTTTTTCTGGCGGAGAAGCACCGTACATTGGAAACAATGGCAACTGGTGGATCGGTTCCAATGACAGCGGCGTTTCTGCGACAGGCCCGCAAGGTATCCAAGGCAAAAAAGGTGACAAGGGAGACAAAGGTGACAAGGGTGATACCGGACCACAGGGGCCAGCAGGACCACAGGGCAAACAAGGCGCGCAAGGGCCGCAGGGTATTCAGGGAAATGCGGGAGAAAAAGGTGACAAAGGCGATAAGGGAGACACCGGCGCAACTGGACCGCAAGGCGAGAAAGGAGAAACCGGTTCTGGATTCAAGGTGCTTGACTATTACACTTCCCTTTCGGCGTTGCAGTCTGCCGTCCGTTCTCCCAATGCTGGTGATGCTTACGGCGTTGGCGCAGCAGAACCTTATGACATTTACATCTACGGCGGCACAAGCGGCTGGGTAAATAACGGCCCGTTACAGGGCGCAAAAGGCGATACTGGTCCCCAAGGTATCCAAGGCGAAAAAGGTGACAAGGGAGACAAAGGCGACAAGGGTGATACCGGACCGCAAGGCGAACAGGGTGTTCAGGGCATTCAGGGCGAACGAGGACCATCCGGAGATGCCGGAACAAATGCCACAATTACCGGAGCTACCGCAACGGTGGACAGCAACACAGGAACACCTTCTGTTTCTGTGACAGTTGGAGGCACGGAAAATGCAAGAAGTTTTGCTTTTGTGTTCAAGAACTTAAAAGGAGCCAAGGGCGATACAGGCCGCGGCATCTCCACCATCACCTACAACACATCCACCAACCAGTGGACCATCGTCTACACGGACGGGACCAGCGCAACAGTGACGGGACCCACGATCCCCTCTACCAACGTGGCATTCGGTCAGGGCTATGCGACCTGCTCCACGGCGGCGGCTACGACTGCTAAGACGGCATCTTTGTCCGGCTATGTACTGAAGACGGGTGGCGTGGTGGCAGTCAAGTTCACCAATGCTGTGCCTGCCAGCGCAACGCTGAATATCAACAACACCGGAGCCAAGTATATTTATCACCACAGCACCTATCTTGAAGCCGGTGTGATCAATGCCGGGGATGTGGCAACGTTCATGTACAATGGGTCTACTTACACGCTGCTGACGGTGGACCGGGGCGGCAGCTGGAATGACCTGACGGACAAGCCGGCCAGCTTCACGCCTACGGCACATAGCCATGCGGCAACGGATGTGACCAGCGGAGTATTTGACGCAGCTCGTATTCCCAGTCTGGCGGCGAGTAAGATCACCAGCGGCACATTTGATGCTGCAAGAATTCCCAGTCTGGCGGCAAGCAAGATCACTGCCGGGACTTTTGCGGGGGCTGTGGTTGCAAACAGTTCCGGGCAGGATGCGGCGACGGCTCTGCTGCGGAACAGCAAACTGGTATCCTCTGAGACTGATCCTACGGTCAATGGGGAAATCAACTGGGTGTGCGGATAAGGCGGTGAGTGTATGGCGAACTATACCATGACAATGGTGCTTGAGAATCCAAGCCTTACGTCTGTGTATGGCTTGGAACTAAATGGAAGTCCGTTCTACCCCGGAAATAGCACACGGGAAGTTGGAGCAGGTTCTACGCTGAAGGCCGAACCTATCGGCGGCGGCACTGTATATCTAAACGGGACTGACATGGGTAGAAGTTACACCCACACGATCAATTCGAATATTACAGTTACCTGCGCCAATGACTACAGCGTGTATATCGTTACAGAGGAAAGTGACGATAGCGGAGGTTCCGGTGGAGGACATAAGGCTCTGATTGACGGCAATGCGTACAGCATCAGCGGTGGCAAGGCAATGGTTGACGGAGCGGTGTACGACATCAGCTGCGGCAAGGCGATGATTGGTGGAGAGGTATATGAGATCGCCTTTGGACCGGGCAGTTTTACGGTGAACATTACCGGAACCGGTAATGCCACCTACTGCTATGTGACCATTAACGGAACCAAGTATAACAGGGCAAATACCCTTGAGTGTGAGGGCGGCACTGAACTTACTGCATATGTATCGAGTGCGTTGTCCAGTGCAAAGCTGAAAAGTTTCATCTATTTCAATGGTGAACAGGTGGCAGGTGGATCCTATTCCGGTGGTACATACACCTTTGCACCGGAGGCAGCAGTAGTCAACATTGCGCTCAGTTATTCGAACAACGTTGCTACGATCACAATTACTACGGAATAAGGGAGGCAGAACTATGACATATCTGAAAATCAAGGATACCCAGTATCCGGCGAAATTCCGGGGCTTCGTCAAGGACCAGAGCTGGAATGACCGGGAAAGTACAGCCATTACTCTGGAAATGACCTATGAGGAGGCCATGAACACGTTCGTGGACGATCTGGAGTGGGCCATTGTCTATGAGGATGGTGAAAACACAGAGGTCTACGACAAATCCGAGTTCTCTGTTGCCGGTCCTGTGACAGAAAACCGGAATGGGACGGTCACGGTGAAGATGGGGAAGCTGACGGCGGAGGAAGCGCTGGCGATCCTGACGGGAGGACTGACATGAGCATTGTGATCGTGGGCGGAAGAAGGTTGGAAGCGACGGTGCGGAAACGGATGATGGATCCGGACTGGAACGGAAGACAGAGCGTGGAAGTGACCGCGCAGCTGACCAGCGGGGAGGCCGCAGAACTGTTTGTTCACGATGCGGACTGGAGTGTGGAGCGGGACTATACGGATATGGACGGAAAGACCGTGACGCACGAGACGGACATGCGCGCGTACTCCGTGGCGGGAAAGATCACCGACAACCGGGATGGAACGATCACGGCGAAGATGGGGCTGCTTACGGAGCGGGAGGCGCTGGAAATCATCATGAAGGGAGATACATAAATGAAACGGGCAGAAGCATTGGCTTTTCGAAAGCAGATCGAAGGTGTGTTCGAAAAGGCTTCCGGCGGCATGACAGCGGAGGAGAAGATCCTGGCGAAGAATCTTTGCAAGAAGTGGGAACCGGGCGCACATACGGTGGGCGAGATATACACCACCGGGGACGGGCAGATCTGGGAGTGCATTCAGGCGTACAACACGGAACAGCATCCGGGTGTGACACCGGGAGCGGTGGCGTGGGGGACCTTCCATAAGCCCTATCACGGAACCAGTCCGGAAACGGCGCTGCCGTGGGTGGCGCCCACCGGGGCCCACGATATCTATCTGCAGGGAGAATACATGGTCTGGACGGACGGCACGGTGCAGAAGTGCCTACAGAACACCAACTTCAGCCCGGAGGAATACGGGGCTGCGTGGGAGGTGGTCTGATATGGAAACCATTCTGGCTGCTGCCATTTCGGCGGCGGTGACGCTGGTCGTGTGTTTGGTGCAGAACCACGCACAGAATGAAAAGACCCGGGCTCTGCTGGATTACCGGCTGGGAGAGTTGGAGAAAAAGGTGGACAAGCACAACAAAGTGGTGGAGCGCACCTTTATTCTGGAGGGTCAGATGAAGGAAGCGGTCCATGAGATCACGGACCTGAAGAAGTTTCATCAACCGAACAACTGAAAGGAGAAATCGCTATGAGAAACTGGAAAAACTGGATCAAGGCTGCCGGGGTTCGGGCCATTAAGACGGTGGCGCAGACCGCCGCGGCGACCATTGGAACCTCTGCTGCCATGGGGGAGGTCAACTGGATCATGGTCGGCTCTGCCTCTCTGCTGGCGGGGATCCTGTCCCTGCTGACCAGTGTGGCGGGTCTGCCGGAGGTTACGGAGTAAGGAGTGCCTGCAAGCACCTCTCCGGCCCTTCGGGCCACCTCCCCTCAAGGGGAGGCAGGCACCTCTCCGGCCCTTCGGGCCACCTGAAGGTGAATTGTCGCAAAGCGACAAGAGAGGCCACCCTGGGGTGCCCCTCAAGGGGAGGCATAGAGAGGATTACTGCGAGGAAAAGAAAGGAGATGACAGACATGGAACTGCTGCAGTGCTTGTTCGTAAAAAACAGGTGGTATCGGTCCGGAAGTACAATCCCGATGAAAGGAATCGTGGTCCATTCCACCGGGGCGAACAATCCAAACGCGAAACGGTATGTACAGCCGGCAGCCGGACAGACCGTGGGGCTGGCGGTGCTGGAACCGGAATATGCGGAAAGCAGCTACTACGGGATGCTGACCAAGCTGGGGACCAACACCAACGGAAATGACTGGAACCGGGCCTCGCAGGAACTGGGCGTTCACGCCTGGGTGGGAAAGCTGGCCAGCGGAAAGGTGGCGGCGATCCAGAGTCTGCCGTGGGACAGCTTTGTGTACGGCGTGGGCGCGGGACGAAACGGCAGCTACAACAGCAGCCATATTCAGTTTGAGATCTGCGAGGACACCACGGACGCGGCCTACACCAAGGAAGCCTACCGGACCGCCGCGGAACTGTGCGCTTACCTGTGCCAGACGTTTGAGATCCCGGTGGAGAAGATCGTCAGTCACAACGAAGCGGGTCTGACGGGCTATGGAAGCCGCCATGTGGATCCGGAGCATTGGTGGAGCCTGTACGGCTATACCATGGACGGATTCCGGCAGGATGTGCAGAGCCTGCTGGACGGATATGAATGGGAGGAGGAAAACGCCATGCGCTACAACAAAGTGGACGAGCTGCCCGGCTGGGCAAAGCCCACGGTGGAGAAGCTGATCGCCAAGGGCCTGCTGAACGGGGACGGCTCCGGCCTTGGCCTGACAAGCGATATGGTCCGGCTGCTGGTCATTCTGGACCGGGCTGGAACCTTCGACAAGTAACAACAAAAAACGAACTGTCCGCGCTCCCTTGAGAGGAGCGTAAAAATGAGAGCCAGAACCAAACTCCCGGCAGATCTACAGGGGCTGACAAGCTCTGAGTGGGGACTGATCTGCGAACAGGGGCTTGGGCGGGAGGACCGGGAAATCGTGCGGCTGCATATCCTGGATCGTTTACCGCAAATCGACACCGCCATTGAGTTGGACATATCACCCAGCACGGTTTCCCGGAGGCTGGAACAAATTTATAACCGAGCGCGGACAGTTCGGGTAAAATTGAACATTTGACAAAAGACGCACGCAGAGCTTCGTTCTGTGTGCGTCTTTTTTGTTTGCACAATACTGCAAACAACTGCAAGCGCATGACCAACAACGGATTCGAAGAAATGATATCATGATATCACGAGGAGGCGATCAGAAATGTACAACCCTTACCAATACCAACAGCAGCCGCAAGCGATGCAGCAGAGCTTCATGCAGCCGTGGCTTCAGCAAAATCAGCCGCAGTCTCAGTGGCAGCAGCCGATCCAGCCGATCCCGGTGCAGCAGATGGAACCGCAAAACGTACAGACGGTACCGCAGATGTCGGATGTGGCCCAGGCGATCCACAGACTGTGCGACATTCTGGAGGCGCAGAGGGGAGGTCAGGGAAATGCTTGATCCCAAACAGATGATGATGCAGGCCGTCATGGGCCGCATGACCAATAATCCGCTGACGCAGCAGGTATTGCAAATGAAACAGCAGGGAATGACGCCGGAGCAGGCGATCCAGCAACTGGGGCAGCAGTATCCGCAGCTGCGGCAGCTGCAAGGCATAAACCCCGCACAGCTGGACGGCATGGCCATGAACGCCATGAAGCAAACGGGCGTGAACCCGGAAGCATTCGTGGGGCAGCTGAAGAGGATAATATAACGGCATAAACCGGAAGGGACTACGGACACCTCTCAGTCAGCTGCGCTGACAGCTCCCATCAAGGGGAGCCATGACACCTCTCAGTCAGCTGCGCTGACAGCTCCCATCAAGGGGAGCCACGGGAATTAAATAGATGCTCTTTTCAGGGCGGGCCTTGAAGAAAACCCGTAACACCGGACACTACGGGTTACGCGCGGCCCGTGTGGATATTCAAAAAACAAACCACAAATCTGAAAGGAGAAAAAATCATGGGTGAAGACAACATGACCCTGGGCTATCTGATGGGCCAGGAGAGCAACAAAAACAACAACGGCATGTTCGGCGGCGATGGCTGGCTGGGCCTGATCCTGTTTGCCGGAATTCTCGGCGGCGGTTTCGGCGGCTTCGGCGGCGGACTGTTCGGCGGCGGAGGCGGCGGGATCCAGTCGGCGTTCACGCTGAACAATCTGGAAAGCGCCGTGCGGGGTGTGCAGCAGGGCCTGTGTGACGGCTTCTACGCAGTCAACAACGCGCTGCTGACGGGTTTCAACGGCATCCAGGCGCAGATCGCAGGCTGCTGCTGCGAGACCCAGCGGGGGATCGACAGCCTGCGGTACGACATGGCCACCGGCTTCTGCAGCCTGGGCAATGCCATCAACAGCCAGACCAGAGACATCATCGACAATCAGAACGCCAACTACCGCAGTCTGATGGATTTCCTGGTACAGGAGAAACTGGCCAGCAAGGACGCCAGAATTTCCGAGTTGACCAATCAGGTGAGCCAGAGCAACCAGAACGCGGTGATCGGCGCCAGAATTGACGCGGCAGTGGCCGAACTGTTGCGGCGCACCGGCAACGACTGCCCCACCGCGGCCTTTTTGGTGCAGCCTCCTACCCCGATCAACTTCCCGCTGAACGGGTGCGGCACGGTGCAGTTTAACGGCTACAACGGCCACAACGGCTACGGCGGCTGCGGTTGCGGCTGCTGACCAACAACATGATCGGGGCGGCAGCTGTCGCCCTTGAAAAGGAGGATGCGTGATGCGCGAAAGAATTATTGACAAAATGACCCAGTACATCGAGGGCCTTCTGGAAAAAGAGACCATAGACAAGGAGGAGTTTGCCCAGCTGCAGAGTTTTCTCGGACTTCTGGACGCGGAAGAGTGGTCCAAGCACAGCAACGAGCGGTTCACGCAGGCCATGGGCCTGCTTATGGGAGGGAGGAGCTAATATGTGCAGAAACAGACTGTGCAGACGCTTCCGGACCACACAGGCGGTGACGTTTGCGGGCGGAACACTGATCCTGAATCTGGAAGAGGGCGACTATCTCAATTGTCAGCAGTATTGCATCGTGGTTGCAAACGCGATCCCTGCCGGCGTGATCGCCGGTTCTCCCGTAGTCGTGACGATCGGCGACGGGACCGTGCAGTATCCACTGGTAGACCGGTGCGGAACGCAGGTGACGGAACGGATCATTGGATCGAGACGGATCTATAAAACCGTAGTACAGACGACCGGAACGGGAGGATCCTTCCGGCTGCTGGACTATAAAGTTTGCGATCCTGTTGTGCTGTCCTCCATCGATGGCACAGCACCTGCGGCAGGAGGTGGCGGCGCATGACACCGGGCATGAAAATGATGATGCTGGACCGGGCCGGGAAGGGACAGCAAAGACCGGAGAACAAAGACCGGATGGGATACCGGACGGGCGAAGAACCGGAGGATCGGGGCGGCCGGAGAATGGCCATCGAATACGAGGACACCAGAAGCCGGATGGAACCGGAAAGCCGGAATCGCAGACGGTATCGGGACGGACGGTTCGCGCCAAGGCAGGCCGCTGAGATGGGGCACGGTATGCCGGAAAGCCGATACGACGAGCCGGAGCAGCGGTGGGAACCCTGGTGGAACCGACAGGGTCTTCCGGCGGACAATTACCGGATGGGTGATGACGGCAACCGGATGATGGGCTTTGAAGGAAACTACTCCATGACCACCCACGGCGGCCAGAGCCGGATGCAGATGGGCCATGGGGAGAGCCGGGACCGGGAAGGCAGACACCTTGACCAGCACACCGCCAAACGGTGGGTGGAGGAAATGGGCGAATGCTTTACCATGGAAGAGACCATGGAAGCCCTGAAAAAGCGGAAGTGCAAGTGCGAACCGCTGGAATTCTGGGTGATCGTCAACGCCATGAAGTCGGACTATCCGAAGCTGGCAGCCAAGTATGGTGTGGACCATCTGGACTTCTACGCCGACATGGCGGTGGAGTGGCTGGAGGACCGGGACGCAAAGCCGGGAAAGGCTATGCGGTACTGGGAAAACATCGTGAAGCATGAGTGAGAGGTGTCACCTCTCCGGCCCTTCGGGCCACCTCCCCTCAAGGGGAGGCAGACACCTCTCCGGACCTTCGGGCCACCTCCCTCAAGGGGAGACATAATAACGGAGGCTCCCGCTGAAAGGCGGGGGCCTTTTTGATTGGGGATAACAGAGGGGGCAGGCGTGGGATGATGGGGAAAAGCGGGGTGAAGATATGGAACTGACAACGCGGATGGGAAATTTGAGCGGAGATCCACAGAAGGACCTAAAGACGCTGCACAGTTTTGTGTTCCAGATGAACGAGGAAATGCGGTATTTGCTGCACAATCTGGATGTGACGAACTTCAACGATCTGGGACTGGCAAGATACGAGAACGGACGGCTGCAGATCTACTCGGAAAAACTGGAGATCAAAGCACAGGAACTGACGGCAGAGTTTGAGGCGTCAGACGAACAACTGAAGACAACGCTGGAAGCCAGCGTCAGCGGCCTGCGGACGGAAGTGGAAGAGGAGATCGAAGGACTGGGAACATGGGTCTCAGAGGTGGAACAGACGGCGCAGGGACTGCAAACTACGGTAAAAAACCATACCAGCAGCATCTCTACCATGCAGAGTACCATTACCCAGCACAGCAACCAGATCGGGCTGGTGGTCAGCAACGGCAGCGTAAACGCCGCGTCCATCGTGACGGCCATCAACAACGCTGGGTCCAGCGTAAAGATCTCGGCAGACCATATAAACATCACAGGACTTGTGACGGTTACCGATTTGGCCGGGGAAGGTTCGGTGGAGATCAACGCCGGAAACATCAAGGCGGGCGGAACCATCACGGGCGTGGCGCTAGTCAGCACTGGGGACGGATACAACGAAAGTGTGACCATTGACAACGGCGTAGTTCAATTTTATTCCGGGTACATTGCAGATGGAGATTACGGCGTGCTGAACTTCTATGCTTCGGAACCAAACTTTTATACGGATACAACATTTGACTTTCATCTGCAAAACGGAAATATTATTCGATTTTCGGGAAATGGGATTCAGGCACTGGACAGAAACTACAACGTTGTAAACTCGGTACAGTGGAAGAATTAAAGGAGGAAGTATTATGAAATTTTCGGAAGCACTAAGATGCGCGGAGGGCCTGCTGGAGCAAGTGTCGACGGCGGGATCGGACAACTGGAACCGGATGTCAGACAGCGTGCGGATCATTCGGGCGGTACGGCAGCAGATCGAAAAACAGGAACAGGAGGCGGAGAAACAGCATGGAAGCGGCGAAGATGGTATCGGGCAGCGGAATCCGGAAGATACAGCAGGTACAGTTTAACGGATACATGCACACGGCCAGCTGTTCGGAGGGGCAGATCTGGGATGAAAGAAATATCTCCGGGCGGGCGTGGCCCTACCTACGGCCCATCCGGCAACGTGCAGAATTTGCACATTCCTGCACCAACGCGCTGTTTGCCCACGACGAAATCGGATGGGTGGACGGAACGCAGCTGTGGTACGACGGACATTTGGTGGGCTATGTGGAGGACAGCAGAAAGCAGATCGCTGTAATGGGAAACCGGATCGTGATCTGGCCGGACAAAGTGGTGCTGAATGCCAGCTACAAGCGGCTGGGGACTTATCCCACACTGAGCGCCCTGAAGGCGGCTGTGACAAACCCGAAGGAATACGATGCCTACGGCGTGGGGTCGGGCGTGCCGTATGAGATTTATGTGTGGAACGGCGCGGAGTGGGTCAGCAACGGAAAGGAACTGGATAGCCTGGAGGTCAGAGCCAGCTTCAGCGGCGTGACCTTTAAAAATGGAACCTACAAGGACGTGGAAGCGGACTGCAACACTATGGAGTTCAGCGTGGATGTGACCGGGCTGGGGTTTAAAGAAGGGGACGCGGTGACCATTCGGGGCTGCACCAAGCATCCGGAGAACAACAAAACGGCCATCATCCGGGAGATCGAGGGAAAGCAGATGCGGTTCTACGAATTCGCATTCGTGCTGGACGGCGAAAACAAGGACACGGAATACAAGGAAACCGGGACCATCACGCTGAGCCGGGAGGCTCCGGAATTGGATCTGATCATGGCGCTGGACAACCGGCTGTGGGGCGCGAAGGATGACACGATCTACGCCAGCAAGCTGGGGGATCCGGGCAACTGGAATGTGTTTGACGGCCTGACCACGGACAGTTGGTTTCAGGAGACCGGCACGGCGGGAGAATTCACCGGCTGCGCGGCTTACCTCGGATACCCGATCTTTTTCAAAGAAAATCACATTTTCAAAATCTATGGGAAAAACGCGGAGAACTTCCAGCCCAGCAAGTCGGCCACCATGGGTGTGAAAATGGGAGCGGGAAAGAGTCTTGCCATCGCGGGAGAGGTGCTGTACTACCTGAGCCCCAACGGACTGTGCGCTTATTCCGGTGGTATGCCGGAGAGCGTGGCGGCGCCCTTCGGGGATGTGCGGTACCGGACGGCGGTCAGCGGATCGGACGGGCAGCGGCTGTATCTGAGCATGGAGCGGGAGACCGGAGAAACGGAACTGTTCTGTCTGGATACCGGAACAGGGCTGCTTTGCAAGGAGGACGATCTGGACGCGGCGGGCTGGTGCGTACATGGCGGCATCCTGTACGCCCTGCTGGAAAGCGGCGGAGCGGTGATCGCAAACGCGGACAGCGGAAGCGACATGAGCAGCATGGTGGAATTCGGAGACTTCTATGAACAGAGCCTGGACCGAAAGACCACATCCAGACTGCAGATGCGGGTGGTTCTGGAGGCTGGAGCGGAGCTGAAAATCGCCATCCAATATGACAGCGAAGGCCTGTGGAGGCCGGTGAAGACTCTGCGGGCCACAGAAAAAATGAGCTTCTCTTACCCGGTGAAGATCCGGCGATGCGACCATTACCGACTGCGGATGGAAGGAAACGGTTACTGGGAAGTACAGAGTATGGCAAGAGCGTACCGGATCGGAACGGGGAAGCATTGAATAAAGCTTGACACCTCTCCGTCACGGCTGCGCCGTGCCACCTGAAGGTGAATTGTCGCGAAGCGACAAGAGAGGCCACCCTGGGGTGCCCCTCAAGGGGAGGCAGAGAGGTAAAACAGGAAGGAGATACGATATGGCGGGAATTTATAACATCGGATCCAAACTGGGATACGATCTGGTCAACGGCATGAAGCCGGGTGACAGCATCACGGCAACAGACGGGTCCGTCTGGACCAAGAACGCGGACGGAAGCATCGCGGTAAATCAGGGCGGGCAGCAGCTGGTGGGACAGATCACCTATCAGCCGCAGCCGGCAACGCCGACCATGCAGGAGCAGGTGGCCGGAATGACCGGGGGAAGCGGGTACCAAAGTCCATACGCAGACCAGCTGAACAGCGTGCTGGCCGGGCTGCAGGGCAGTAAATGGGAGGGCTGGAACAAGGACACGGACCCCAGCTATCAGGCATACCGGAAGGAATATCTGCGGGAAGCAGACCGGAGCATGGAGGACACGCTGGGACTCTACGCCCAAAATACCGGCGGCATTGCCGGAAGCAGGGCTATCGCGGCGGCCAGCCAGGCGGCGGACTACTACAAGAGCCAGCTGAACGACAAGATCCCGGAGCTGTACGACAGCGCCTACAACCGATATCTGGGCGAGGTGGCCAATCAGCAGAACATGGCGAATCTCCTGATGAACGCGGAGAGTCAGGCACAGAGCCAATACTATAATCAGATCAACTACGCCCTGAACAAATGGGCACAGATGGGATACGCGGATCAGGAAGTGGCCGGGATCCTGGGCGTGACGGCGGGAACGCCAACCAGCGACCAGAGCTACACGGACTGGGCCACGGCATTTGAACGGGAGCAGTATGACTATCAGGTGGCACAGGCGGCAGCGAAGGCAAACAAAACCACCGGAGACCCTGAGACAAACAAGATACCAACGCTGACGCCGACTAATGAACATTCCAAAACATGGGTCTATGTGCCGGGCAAGGGCAGAGTCCTGTATGACCGGCTAGAAGACTATGTAGATGCAGGCCAAATCGAAGAGATAATTCACGGAAACGGTACGGCAACATACCGCTGGACGGAATGGGAGGAAAAACATGGCAGCAAGTGAATGGCTCAGACAGAAAGCGGCGCAACAGAGAGCAGAGAGAGGCAATGCCGGTTCCAGTCGTGGAACCGGCACTGCCAGTGAATGGCTCAGACAGAAAGCGGCAGAAGAACGGGAACGAAGAGGCGTTCAACAGCAAAGACAAATCCAATCAGTGACCTCGCTGCCGGTGCTGGAAATGCCGAAGCGGTCCACACAGCCGACGGCGGAGGACAATGAAAGTCAGAAGCCTGAAACGGCAGCAAAACCCGCGCGGGATCTAGTGAATCCGCTGGTATACGGCGGAATCGGAACACCGGAGAGTCAGGCGTGGGCCAAGGCGAATGAAATGCCCTACCAGATGCAGGGCGAAAGAGGGAAAGACGTCAAGGTCCAGAAAGCGTACATGGACATTGACGCTGCGGAGCGGGAACTGACGGCCATGGAGCCGGAACTGGAGGCCGTGACGCAGGAAGGCAAGCAGCTGGAAGAACGGGGCTATGCCCTGCAGGAAAGCTATGAGAAGCTACTGCAGCTGAAGGAAACCTATGAGGCCACAGGAGACTACACTACGGGACAGGCGTTTTTGATCGCAGTGAGCAGCTATAACGCCCAGATGGCACAGTGGCAGAAGGATCAGGAGGGCTACGCCAAGCGGGCCAAGGTGGTGGACGCCTATAACGTGAAGTGGAATGCCCTACAGAAGAAGTATCTGGACTATGACGAGGCCGTGACGGAGTGGGCGGCGGACAGAGGAACGCTGAACGGCGGCGGATTCTCCGCGGACAAGCCGCTGGAGACGCAGGAAAAAGAGCTGCCCGGACTCGGGCAGACTGCGTATCATCAGGTGGTTGCGGGTGCAGGCGCATTCGACAAGAGGATCGCGCAAACAGTCAAACTGATCGCGGAGGCACCAATGGCGGTGGAAGATCTTCTGATGGGCGACCATGCCTTTACCGGATCCATGCTGAAGCCGATCGTTGATTGGGCAGACTATATCATCAGAGGCGCGGATTACTGGAAGCAAATCGCGGATGAAGAGGCGGCGCAATACGGAATGCTGGGCCAGGTTGGCGGAGCGCTGACGCAAGGGGTGACCGGCTCGCTGCCGTCCTCTCTGCTGGTACTGCTAAGCGGCGGAATGAGTGAGCTCGGTCAGATCGCGCCGCAGGCGGCGGGGCTGGCGGAAACGGCAAGACAAGCGGTTATGCAAATGTTCCAAAACCCGTTGTATTGGTCCAGCGTGCTGGAAACCGTGGGCAGCAGCTACCAGGAAGCGCTGGATAGCGGCGCGAATAAGGCAGAAGCACTGATCGCGGCGGTGCTCAGTTCGCTGAGCGGTTCTGCTGTGGAAGTGGGCAGCGGTCTGGAAGTACTGCCGGAGGAACTGATCCAGGCAAATGGAAAATGGAAAAAAGCCTTGACCTGGCTGCGGAGCGGTCTGGAAGAAGGCGGAGAGGAACTGATCCAGGGACCGCTGGAGCGGCTGATCAACAAAGCGTTTTCCGGAAGCAATGTGCCGATGTGGTCTACGACAGATCCAAACGCGGTGCTGAACCCGAATGTATCCGCACAGGAATTCGCCATGGGAACCGGCGTGGGACTGATCCACGGCGGCGGACAAATCATGCTGAACAGCCTGCTGTCCAGAGGATCGACGGCACAGCCGGGAGAAGAAAAACTGACGGTGCAGCAGGCTGCGGAAACTATGCAGGCGGCGTATCAAAGATTCAGACAGACCGGCAGCGAGGCGGACGCGGCGGCAGTTCTGGAGGCGGCCAGAGTGCTGCGGCGGGGGGCAGGAACAGAAAGAAAAGAAAGCGCAGCGCCGTTCAAGACCGGGACCCAAAAAAACGGCACGCCCGGCGGCGATGTGCTTTCTGAGAATATGGTACAGGGTGGCGGGAACGAAGTCAATGAAGAGATTGCCACGTCGCCTGCGGCTCCTCGCAATGACAATGCGGTGGCGGAGATCACAGAGGCTGCTGTGGCTCCTCACAATGACAATGCGGAAACGACAGAGGGAATTCAGTGGGCGGGGAATACGCCCGAAATCGAGGCAGAAAGGATTGTAAGCAATGAACGAGCAGAACAACAAGCAGACCTGGATCAGGATAGAAACCGAGGATGGGAGTCTGGGCGTACCGCTGGATATGCACAGCGAGATCTCAGAAAGGAACGGGCCCGCGCTGCGGTCAGAAGAGCAGAAGAAGCGAGTCGTGTCCAGGCTAATGTCCAGACTCTGGGAGGAGTAATCACCAGCCTGAAGGAACAGGGACTGAGCATCGGAAGCGATTCCAGAACGCTGATGACCGTGGAGCGGGAGGCATGGACACCGGAGATCGAGGAAGCGTGGGAAGTGGCGGACAGCTACGGACTGGAACTGATTCCTCTGGTTGGAAATATGCAGGCGTACAAAGCCAACGGAAAACTGACACCGGTGCTGGGAGCCATCGAAAACGGAAGGGTCTATGTGCGGGCTGACAGCACCCGCGCGACGGCAGCGGAAACGGCAAAGCATGAGATCTACCACGAACTGGAGGGCCGGGATCCGAAACTGACGGAACGACTGCGGGATATGATCCGGAAGAAATACACCAGAGAGCAGACGCAGGAGCTTCTTGAAAAATACTACGATGACTATCAGAACGCCTATGGAAACCAGCTGACAGACGAAGAAGTGGAGATCCTGGTCTGGGGCGAGATGATGGCGGACGCCTATGCAGAGTTCCAGAGATACTCCGCAGTATCCATGCCGGAGGAATGGACGGGGATCGTGCAGGATGAGGTGTGGAACGGAGATAGTATAAGCACCAAGGAAGAAGGCAGAAAAGAAAGATTTTCGTTTGCCGGAGACCACGCCAGAAATCAGGATTATTCCGCAGCGGCGCAGGCCAGAGAAATGGAACGAAACGGAAAAGATCCGGAAGAAATTTTCCGGGAAACCGGATATTACCGCGGAAGAGATGGGTTGTGGAGATTCGAAATCGACGACAGTCAGATGCAATACAGC
>UZAT01338561.1_pt1 | contig 15781 bp, 17 predicted proteins | sample 2160861 | NCBI WGS metagenome assembly UZAT01 (sample SAMEA5138306, study PRJEB28736) | viral metagenome | reverse complement strand
TAAAAAAGGGGGGCTAAAATTGGAACAATTAAAGCAGATAACCGAGCGACAAAAGCAGCTTTGTGAGATCATCGACAAGCTCGACGACGACCGCCGCGCGGTATTATCACCCCTAGTGACCGAGATCGTTTTCATGGAGGGACGGCTCAACGATTTGAGAGACCTGCCCCACATAAGGACGCACCCGAAGAACAAAGCCCGGCAAGAGATCACCCCGGCGGGCAAGCAATACAAAGAGACCATGCAAGCATATCTCAACGCGATCAAGGTAATTATGACCGCTCTATATAAGTCGGATAATTCAGCGGCGGACGAACTACTCGAAAAGCTAAAGGAATTTGAATTATGACATACCTCGAGGAATACCAACGCATGATAAAACGGCGTGAGGTTATCGTGGGGGAATGGATTGAAAAAGCCGTTGACATATATTGTGAGGATATGAAAAACCCCGCTTATATATACGATACGACCGAGGCGCTCAGGCGGTTCAAATTTCAGGAAACCCTTTGTTTGCAGAGTAAGCAGCCGTATTATATGCAGCCCGTGAAATTAATGCCCTGGCAAAAGGCGTTCTGGGAATGCCTATACAGCTTTAAGGAGGCAGACACAGGTCTGCGACGTTTCACCGAGGGGCTGCTTGAAGTAGCCAGAAAAAATGGAAAGAGCACAATGTTTGCAGCCGACGGCAACACCGACTTATTTGTCGGAGAGGGCGGCTCAGATATATGCTGCGCAAGTAACGACGATCGACAAGCAAAGTTAATTTGGTCGGAAATCGCCGGCATGAGATCAAGGCTCGACCCGAAAAAGGTATTGACAGGCCAGAACTTAACCGAGATCAAAAACAAGCTGCGCAATATAAATATTTTCCGATTATCCAGCAAGACGCAGAACAAGGACGGTTTCAACATATCGAAAACATACCTTGACGAAAGTCACGACATGGAAGATGAAGAAATCGCTGAGGCCTGCTGGCGTGGAATGAGCAGCAAGGATGAACCATTATTTCTGAATTGCACAACACAGGGGTTTGTTTCGGACAAGTACCTCGATAAAAAAATACAGTATGCAAAAGACGTCCTTGACGGAATAAAAGACGACCCGCACTTCATGGCGTTCTTATATGAGCAGGACAGCGAACAAGAGGTCTGGCAAGATCAGAGCAGCTGGGAAAAATCAAACCCGTCTATCAGATACGGCGTGAAAAAGGTCGCAAAATTAAAGCGCGATATTGAGGTCGCAAAGACCGACAAGGGCGCAAGAATACACCTGCTTTGCAAGGACTTCAACATAAAACAGAACAGCGCGCAAGGCTGGCTGAATGATGAAGATTACAATTATACTCAGAAAATAAAAGATCTTGAAGAATTTCGTGGGTGCTTCTGCCTTGCGGCGGTTGATTTGGCGGAAACGACAGACCTCACAAATTGCAAGTTGCTATTTATGCGGCCAGACGACCCAACAAAATACATTTATTCGCACTATTGGCTGCCAGAAAGCAAGCTGACCGACAGCAACGACAAGGCAGCGGGCGCAGAATATCAAGAGTGGGCACGCGCCGGACACATGACTATTTGTGAGGGCACAATGGTTGACCTTGCGCAAGTTGCAGACTGGCTCGCGGAATTGAAAAAGCGTTATAACATAACCGTTGTAAAATGCGGCTATGACGTAAGGTTCAGCAAGGACTTTATAACACGCGCGAACGATTACGGCATAGAAACCGAGCTTATACAGCAGGCCGCTCCCGTAATGAGCACTCCCATGAAATGGGTCGAGGCAGACTTCAAGCGGCAATTGATAAATTACGGGGCAAATCCCGTGGACAAATGGTGCTTTAAAAATGCGTGCATACAGGTTGACAACCTCGGGCGCGTTATGTGCGTAAAGCCGAAAGGCCAGCACAGCAAACGAATTGACGGAGCGGTGACGCTAATAATTTTGTATGCGACATTGCAGCGTTTCCAGACGGAGTTCATGCGCTATGTGGCGTGAAAGGAGTGATTAACACGGGACTTTTTGACAAGCTATTTCACAAGCAGCCGAAACAGATTAGTTTTGCACCGACCTTGAACGGTTTCCTGCCTATATTTACGCAATTCGGAACAAATATATATGCAAGCGACGTTGTGCAACAGGCTTTGAAATGTATCGTTGACGAAATGAAAAAGCTGAACCCGACGCACGTCCGTTACAAGGACAGCGACCCCGTGCCAGTAAAAAGCACATTGCAGGACGTGCTCGACAACCCAAACCCTTTAATGACAACCTCGGAATTTTTGGAAAAGATCACCTGGCTTTTGATGATGAATTATAACGCTTTTGTTATTCCGACGTTCTACACATGGACGGACGAAAAGACGGGAGAGGAACGGCGCTATTATGAGGCATTGTGGCCAATCAAGCCAACACAGGTTGACTTTATCGAGGACGCGGGCGGCCGACTATATGTAAAATTCTGGTTTTGGAACGGGGACACAACAACAATCCCTTATGATGATGTAATACACATCAAATATAATTATTCCGTTAATCAATACATGGGCGGCAATGAGCTCGGACAACCAGACCACCAAGCGCTTTTAAACACATTGCAGCTTAACCAGCAGCTGCTTCAAGGCGTAGCAAAAAGCATGAATGCAAGCTATGCAGTAAACGGCGTTCTAAAATATAACACATACCTCGACGAGGACAAGCTCAAAGCGGAGCTGCAGCAATTCGAGCAGAAGCTCGCAAACAGCGAAAGCGGCATTTTACCGATTGACCTCAAAGCGGAATTTACACCGCTCGAGCGTAAAACACAGATCGTGGACGAAAACACACTGAAATTTATAGATGAAAAAATCCTGCGAAATTTCGGCGTGCCGCTTTCAATATTAACGGGCGATTTTTCAAAAGAACAGTACGAGGCGTTCTATCAAAAGACACTCGAACCGTTAATAATATCGATCACCCAGGCTTTCACAAAAAAGGTTTTCACCGACCGCGAAAAGGCGTTCGGAAACCGCGTCGAGCTTTACCCAAAAGAATTAATATTCATGACGGTAACTCAAACCCTCGAAATGATAAATATTTTATCACCGACAGGCGCGTTATTTGAAAACGAAAAAAGGGCGGCACTGGGATTGAGACCCCTGCCAGAGTTGGAGGGAAAACGCTATATGTCATTGAACTGGATAAACGCAGACGACGCGAGCCAATACCAGACAGGCAAGGTCAACGTTGACGTTATAGACGAAGAAAAGGAGGAAATGTGAAGTGGTAACGCTTAAAGGAGCAGGAGCAAATTATACAGGGCTTTCAACAGATGACAAGCCAACAAACGCTGCCGTCAATTCAATTTTTACGGAGCTTGACACAAACACCGATTATTATTTCACCGGGGAAACTTGGGAAAAGGTCGGAGGGGAAAGCGAGGCCAAAGAATGAGTGAATTAGAGCAGCGTCAATATAATTTCGAGATCAGGGCGGAGGAAAACGAAAAGGGAAAAATCATAACAGGCCGCCCCATAGTATACGACAGCAAAACCGACCTCGGGCTTTTTGACGAAATAATTGAGCGCGGCGCGCTGAAAAATACCGACCTCACCGACGTGCGTTTTTTAGTAAATCACGATCTAACAAAAATACCGCTCGCGAGATCGAGGCGCAATAATGGCAATAGCACAATGCACCTGACCGTTGACGACGACGGCCTCGGAATAAGAGTAACACTCGACACCGAGAACAACAGCGAGGCGCGCGCCCTATATTCAGCAGTGCAGCGCGGTGATATTTCGGGGATGAGCTTCATGTTCGGCGTGGACGGGGAACAATGGGAGGACTTGGACACCGAGCACCCGACAAGACACATTCAAAATATTAGTACGGTCGTGGAGGTTTCCGCGGTAACATTTCCCGCGTATTCCGACACTACTATAAACGCTCGAAGTAAAGAGGCGCTGGAGAGCGCACGGCTCGCGTTGGATAACGCAAAGCAGCAGAGAGCAGCGACGGTGGACACCGACGACACAAACGAAGTCGAGCTTTTGAAGCTCAAAATTCAGATTATAGGAGGGCTATAAAATAATGAGAAAGTATTTAATGAAAAGACAACTCCGCCTCGAAGCAAAGAAAGCAGAGCTTGTCAAGAGATCACAGGAAACAACAGACGTGAACGAGCTTCGCGCAATCAATGACGAAATTATGGATGTTGCGAACGAGCTGCACGACATAGCGGACGACCTCGCAGACCTTGCAAAGAACGGCGACGACGACGGCGCACAGGGTAACGACAATGGAAACGGCGACACAAACAACGACGGCGGCCAGAGATCAGCACCGCCCACAGGCGCAACCCTTGTAAATGGAAATATTAGCGGCGGCGGCCAGATCGTGGGCAGCTTTGCACCCGCAGCAAGAAACGCCGACCCTTACGCTTCCGAGGAATACAGGCGCGCGTTCATGGCATACGCACAGCGCGGTGTGCCTATTCCTGCAAACCTGATGCAGCGCGACGGAGCACCCGCGAACACAACCGACCTGGGCGCAACAATTCCGACAACCGTGCTCAATGAATTTATTAACGAAATTCGCAAGAGATACGGCAATCTGTACGCAAAGGTCAGAAAGCTCAATATCAAGGGCGCGGTTAAAGTACCCATTGCGCAGCTCCAGGCGCAGTTTAAGTGGATAAACGAAACCACCGTTTCACCCAGACAGAACGCGGGCAATATTAACGAGTTCGTGGAGTTCGGTTACAACGTGGCCGAAATCAGAGTTTCACAGACCCTGCTTGCAAGCATTGTAACGCTTGACATTTTCGAGCGCGAGGTCGTCAGAATTATGATGATAGCTTACATGCAAGCAATGGATAACGGCATAGTTCACGGCACAGGCAACGGACAAATGCTCGGCATTCTTAACGACCCCAGAGTTACAAACCTTGAAGGTCACACAATCCAGATGAGCGCGGCAGATATGAGCAACTGGACAGCATGGAGAAAGAACTTTTTTGCAAAGCTGCCCCTGGGTTACAGATCGGGCGAATTTATTTTCGCACTTTCGACCGTTGAAAGCTATCTGGAGACAATGGCGGACGCAAACAATAATCCTATATTCAGACAGGCAACAGGCCTCGAGGTAAACGACGGCGACGTGAGAAACCCCAACGGCCGCTTCTTCGGCCGCGATATTTCGCTGGTTGAACCCGACATACTGCCCGACTTCGACGCAGCAAGCGCGGGCGACGTTATCGGCATTTTCTGGCAGCCCGAGGAATACGCGATCAACACCAATATGGAATTTGGTATGAGGCGCTGGTTTGATGAAGATAGAAACGAGTGGGTGAACAAAATGCTTACCGTTGTTGACGGCAAGGTGCTTAACCCCATGGGCTATTATCTGATCACAAAGAAAGGCTCATAAAAAGGAGGGCTAAAACATGACAAATGTTGAAGCATTAAAGGTGTTGTATACAGCCCTCGGCGGCACAGCCTCGAACGTAGCAGACGCAAGCACAATTGTCGAGGTTTTGAACGCAATCGCGGCAAAGTATGAGGGAGAGGACGACGCAACCCTTAACCCCGAGGCAATCGCAAACATAGCAGCGGTGGCGGGCAGCATAGCACCCGCACCGACGCTGCAAGACAAGACCGTTACACCTACAACCGCAGAACAGACTATAACCGCGGGTGAGGGGTATGACGGCTTGGGAACTGTGACCGTTGAAGCGGTAACAGCTGCTATTGATGCAAATATCACAGCCGAAAACATAAAGTCGGGCGTGACTATTCTCGGAGTAACAGGAACATACACAGGATAACGGGAGGTAAAAAACAATGATCAATAATAACAGAATTGTGCCTATTACGGCCATTGACCTTATTACAATGTATGGTCTGATTTTGAAGCTGGCGGCAAGCACAGCACCCACAGCGCTGGAGGCAACCGACGCGGCCGGCGATTTTACAGTAAGCACCAACAGCGCAACCCTGCTGGCAAATGAGCCCGTAAAGACCCTAAACTTTGGCTCGAGCGTAACCGCAAGCACCGTTTACTTTGTGGCGGCTTATGACTATGAGGGTTTCTCGATAAACGGCACAGCAGCGGCAACCGCCGGCGCAACAGTAGCAGCAGACGGCCGCACCCTGTACAGTGCGACACTTTCAAGCGGCACAATCACAATTGCAAAAGTAGGTTTCTAAGATCAAGGGGAGTGAAACAGCATGACCGACGCGGAAATTTTAACAGCGGTAAAAACGGCATTGTTCGGAAGCGCAGCAAATGACTTTCAGGACGACGTGCTCCAATTTTATATAAATGACACAATGGCATTTATGCAGGACGCAGGCGTGCCAGCCGACGTTATAACAAGCCCCGCGGCGGTCGGCTGCATAGCTCGCGGCGTTTCCGATTTGTGGAATTACGGCAGCGGGAACGTTGGTTTTAGCCCGTATTTCACCCAGCGGGTGGTTCAGCTCGCGGCAGGTAAGGGGGTCGGCTAATATGTACAGACCCCCAGAAGCCGCACAAATGACAACCCCGTTAATTTTGCAGATACCGACACAAGCAGAGTATAACGGCGTGCGCTATCCGACAGCATACACCGACGCAGCAGGTGTTATATTTGCGAATTTCAAGACATACGGCGGAACGGAAAGCGTTGTTGACGGCATTTTGCAGATCATCGAGACGGCGGACGTTTGCTGCTGGTATAGGCCAGATATACAAAGCAACTGCCGCATAAAAAGAGCAACCGACGGCGCAATTTTTGAAATCCTGGGAGACCCCGAGAACATCGAGCAGCGCAACCAGTTTATAAAAATGAAGTTGCGGCGAGTAAGAGGCGGTGCATGATATGGCGGGCGGCATAAAGCTAAATTTAAAAGGATTTGAAAAAATGCTCGCAGCGGTACAAGACGCGAACAGAAACGTCGATCAGCTCGCGAAGAGAGCGACAGAAGAAAGTGCGCGAATTGTAGAACAAGAGCTCCGCGAGCAATGCCAGGAAGCAGGCGTGCCCGACGATATCACAAGAGAAATCAAGACGACGACAAGCACGCAGGGAGACGGGCGTTATTCAGCAGTAGTTGGCTGGAGGCTCGGGAACTATGACCCAAGAAACCCGTCGGCAGGGTACAAAGCTATATTTATAAATTACGGCACGGTTCGCAGACAGACCAGGCGCGGAGAAAATCGCGGCGAGATCAGGAAGCGGGCGCGCAGTCAGCAATTTATATATGCGGCCAGGAAGAAAGCACAGACAAGAGTTAAGAAACTACAAAAGCAAATGCTGGAAGAAATCACGGGAGGGCTTGACGAATAATGAAAGAATTGCTAATAGCGACGCTTCAAGCGTTCGGCCTCCCGGTATTTTTACAAGGGACGCTCGGAGAGAACGAGCCGTTCCCCGCGGCATTTTTCACATTTACGACAATAGCCAGTGATGACGCGTTCCCGTTTGATGATATAATCACGCACACGGCGTGGGAATATCAAGTTGTACTGTATTCAAACGACCCGCGCCAGCTGGAAGAAGTCGCAGCCGAAAGTCGGAAAGCACTAAAAGCGGCGGGCTTTATCCCGCAAGGAAAAGGGCTTGACATACCGAGTGAAGAACCGACGCACACAGGCTGGGTTTGCAATTACAAGTATATAGCGAATTACTAAAGGAGGAATAAAAACAATGGCTGGAGAGTTCAAACTTAGACGCGGCCTTAAAAACGTATTTGTCGCAGAAGTAACAAACGACGACAACAGCACGACAGGCTACACAACAGACACACCTTACCACCTTATTCCTGCGGGAGAAATGACCCGCACACCCTCGAGCGAGAGCACAAACACCTGGTTTGATGATGTAGTTTTCGCAACCGTAGGCACAGAGGGGTCAACAGAAATCACGATCAGCGGTGCAAGCCTTAGAGCAGACGCGGTGGCAAGGCTGCTCGGCAAGGACGTGGACGAAACCACGGGCGCGGTCGTTGATAGCGGCGAGTATACAGAAAAATACTGGGCGCTCGGCGGAGAAGCGGAGGGCATAGACGGTTCAAGCGAATTTTTCTGGTTCTTAAAGGGAACTTTTGCAGCACCCGCAGAGAACGACAAGACCGTGGACGACAGCACCGACGCAAACGGCATGGAGCTTACGTTCAACGCTATTCAGACAACACACGTTTTTGAACTTAAAAACAAGGTCGCAAAGCGCGTTGTGATTGATACCACCACAACACAGGTCAAGAGCGATCAGGACTGGACAGCGCAGGTCGTAACACCGGACAACCTTTCAACAATCTGTGAAAAGGTAACTTGAACATCGGCCAGCACCAGCACAACCACAACCACCGAACCTTAAAAGGAGCGTAAAAAATGGCAAAATTTGAGCTGAATATATACGGGGAAAACGACGAAATAATTAAAAAGTACGCAACCGATCATATACGTTACGGGGTATTAATGCAGGCGTTGGAGCTTGAAGAACAGACGAAAGACAAACCCGTCGCTGAACAGATCACGGCTGCAAATGCGATCGTTAAAAGGGTATTTCATGGCCTGACCGACGAGGAATTAATGCTGGCCGACCTCGAGGACGTAATGAACACATACGCCCAGGTGACCAAGCAGGCGGAAAACATAGGCGGCACAGGCGCAGAAAAAAACTGACAGGGGGCGCAGGGGGTGACCCTTGCGCCCGTTCTTTATATTTTGAATTATTCGAGATCACAATAACAATTGCAGACCGCTTCAAGACAACCCCTTTTGAAATATTGAAGCAGGACTGCGACGAAGTAATAAGTTTGATAAATCATTTTCTTGCAAAGAGCGACAGCCCTGAGCAGAAAAAACAGCCACAGCAGCCCGACGGCTTCTGGGATTTTTAAGGGGGGATAAATAGTGGCTGAAAATTTAGGTGCAAATTTTTCAATTGACGTTTCGGCGCTTAAAAAAGGTTTGCAGACGGCAAACAAGCTAATCAGGGAAAGCGAAAGCGAATTTAAAGCAGCGGCCGCAGGCATGGGAGACTGGACAAAATCGCAAGAGGGGCTTGAAAAAAGAATAAAGAGCCTTAACGATATAGCAGGCGTGCAGCAGAAAAAGGTGGACGCGTTAAAAGCGGAGTATAACAGGCTTATCGATGAGGGACTAGACCCCAGCAGCGAAAAAGCAATCTCGCTCCGCACCCAGATAAACAACGAAACCGCAGCCCTTGAAAAGAGCAAAGCGGAAATTGAAAAACAGACCAAAGCCCTCAATGAACTCGGAAACGAAAGCGAGGACGCGGAAAACGGGCTGAAAGATGTTTCGGACGGCGCAGAAAAAGCAAACAAGAGCTTCTCGCTTATGGACGGCGTGCTGGCTAATTTGGTGGCCAGCGGAATAAAAGCCGCGATCAGTGCATTTACAGATCTTGCAAAAAGCGCGGTCGATACATATAAAGAAATGGAAACGGGCAGCGATAACCTGATAAAAGCGACAGGCGCAACAGGCGACGCAGCAAAAGACCTGCAAAAGAGCTATAAAAATGTTAGTAAGGAGATCGTGGGCGACTTCGGAGACATAGGCTCGGCAATGGGCGAGGTAAACACCCGCTTCGGCTTCACAGGAAAAGAGCTCGAGGACACAACAGAACAGTTTTTAAAATTTTCCGAGATTACGGGCACGGACGCGACACAAGCCGTTCAGATTGTGTCAAAAGCGATAGAGGGCGCAGGCTTGGAAAGCAAGGACTATAACACGCTTCTCGACCAGCTGGCGGTCGCAGCACAAGCAAGCGGCGTGAGCGTAGACAAACTGGCCGACGGCATAACCAAGAACGGTTCAACAATGCGGTCGCTTGGATTTGACACGTCCGAAACAATCGCGATTATATCACAAATGGAAAAAGCGGGCGTAAATACCGAAACGGCGCTCGCGGGCATGAAAAAAGCGGCACAAGAGTGGGGAAAAGCAGGAAAAGACCCTCGAAAAGAGTTTGAAAAAACCATTGAAGCAATCAAAAACGCACCGAACGAAACCAAAGCAACCGAGCTGGCCTTTGAAGCGTTCGGCAATAAAGCGGGCGTGGAAATGGCGGACGCAATCAAGACGGGGCGTTTTGAGTATGAGGACTTTTTGAAAACCATAGAGGGCTCGGAGGGCACGGTTTCAAAAACATACGACCAAACCCAGAGCAGCGCGGACAAGGTAAAGCTCGCAATGCAGAACCTGCGCGTTTCGGCGGCAGATCTGGTGGACAAAGTAATAACAAAATATTCTCCGCAGATCGAGAAAGCATTAAACGCGATGAAAAAGGTCGTTGACAAGGTTTTCCCCGCAATTGAAAAAGGCTTTAACTGGATAAGCAAGCACGGCGACGCGGTCGCGGCCACAATTGCAGGAGTAGCAACAGCCCTCGGGGCATTTATGCTTATAGTAAAAAAGCAAGCTATAATGACAGCATTTACAACCGCACTGAATGGCATAAAGGTGGCGTTTGCGGGCTTAAATGCAGTAATGGCCGCAAACCCAATTGGCCTTATAGTTGCGGCAATCGCAGGACTTGTGGCGGCATTTGTAGTTCTTTGGAACAAATCTGAGACATTCCGAAATTTTTGGATAGGCCTCTGGGAAAATATCAAAAATGCAGTAATGCCCGTAATTGAGGGAATAGTCCAGTGGTTCGAGGATATGTGGGAAAAAATGCAACCGATCGTTGAAATGATAAAAGAAAAATTCACGGCAGCGGTCGAGGAAGTAAAGGTTATGTTCGAGGCGGCGTGGGCAGCTATTCAGGCGATATGGGACGCGGTCGAACCGTATTTCACAGCGCTGGTTGAGGGCATAACGGCGGCGTTTAGCTTCTTAAAGGACAACCTCGGGGAATTTTTCACGGAAGCGTGGGCGAAAATTCAAGAGGTCTGGGACGCGGTCGAACCGTATTTCAAGCGCATTTGGGAAAATATCAAGATAATTTTCTCGGCAGTCGGTAAGATCATAGGCGGATATTTTAAAATGGCATGGAAAAATATAAAAGTCGTTTGGGACTTAGTGGTCGGTTATTTCAAAATGATTTGGGACAACATCAAGCTTGTTTTTTCAGTCGTTGAAAAAGTATTCAAGGGCGATTTTTCGGGCGCATGGGAAGCAATAAAGCAAATCTGGAATAACGTCGTCGGATATTTTCAAAAAGTATGGGACGGCATAAAGTCAATTTTCGGAAATGTATTAGTGTTTTTCAAAACATCATTCTCGGCGGCGTTGGACGCAGTAAAAGCAATATGGGACACCGTAAAAGCGTATTATGAGGGTATTTGGACTGGAATTAAGACGATATTTTCAGGCGTTGGAGACTGGTTCAGAGAACGTTTTGACGATGCAAAAACCGGGATTGAAGAAATCTGGTCAGGTGTTACAGGATTTTTCAGCAGTATTTGGACTGGAATTAAAACAAAATTTTCAAATGTAGGCACATGGTTTAAAGATAAATTTAAAACGGCTTGGGAAAACATCAAGAGCGTTTTCAACTTGGAGACCGTCAAAAACTTTTTCGGAGATCTGTGGGACGGCATAAAAGATAAATTTACAAATATCGGTACAAGCGTCGGCACAGCAGTCGGCGGAGCATTTAAAACAGCCATAAACTGGGCAATTGATAAAATCGAAGAAGTTCTGAACTTCTTACCTGAGAATGTAAACGGTGCTTTACAATCAATAACAGATTTAACAGGCGTTTCACTTCCTTTATTCCCAACAGTAGACCTGCCGCGTCTGGCAAAGGGCGGCGTTGTAAAACAGGCAACGGCGGCAATCATAGGCGAGGCGGGAAAAGAGGCAGTTGTGCCGTTAGAGCACAACACAGAATGGATTGATATGCTCGCGGACAAGTTGGCGGACAAAATCGGCGGTGGCGGAGTAGTAGTGAACCAAACAAACAACTATTCACAAGCGCACTCGCGTTATGAGATATACAAGAGCCAGCAGGCCACAGCAGCAGCGGTCAAGTTGGCGTTGAGTAGGTGACAAAATGGTAAAAAGTTTTGATTTTGTATCAGCAAAAGGGGCAGTAATGCCCCTGCTGGGAAATCCATATTTTAATTTAACCAGTATAGACGGCTTTACAACCGTTCAAAGCAACCTCGCAAGCGTAACCGTGCCGTTTGTAGACGGGGACACGCTGACAAATATTCAGGCACAGCCCCGCAGCGTTGTTTTATATTTGAGGCTTCGGGAAGCGGCCAAGATCGAAACAGCAAAAAGATATATTTTTCAGTATATCAAGCCAAAGTTACAAGGCATATTGCAGCTCGAGCAGGACGGGCGCAGCATAGAGCTTGTCGGGACGGTCGAGGCAATCGAGCTTCCGAGATTTGAGCAGGGCTGCACAATGGCCGTGACATTGCATTGCTCGCAACCGTACTGGCAAGATATTAATTATGTAGTTGCGGAGATATCGCAAATTATAGACTTACATTATTTTCCGATACCCGAGGGAGGCCTCGCGTTCCCGCCAGACGGCGTGCCTTTCGGCGCGTATGATGACGATTTGACAAGGCAGCTCGAGAACGAGGGCGACGTGCAAACAGGAATGACAATAACAATAATAGCGCTCGGCAGCGTAACAAACCCAAAAATATATAACACCCAAACGGGGGAGTTTATCGGCATAACGGACACGCTGCAAGGAAACGACGCGGTTACAATATCGACAATCAAGGGTCAAAAGACGATCACCAAAAACGGTGTGAACATCATTGACAAGATAGCAGCTGGCTCGACATTTTTACAGCTCGATACAGGCATAAACGAGTTCACAATACAAGCAGATAGCGGCATTGAAAACGTTTATTTTACATTGACGTTCAAGCAGCTTTATGTATAAGGCGGTGCAAAAATGATTGAGTATTTGGAGATCAGGGACGCAACACGAAAGCTCGTCGGAGTATTAGACATTGCAAAATCAATAATCTGGGAAGCGGAGTATTACAGCGCGGGCAAATTTGAGGTATACACACCGCTTACCGAGCAGGCGTTAAACCTGCTGCAAATGGGCTATTATTTCACGCGGCGCAACGAGGAAAACGCGGCGATAATTGAAACTATACAATACACAGACAGCGCGCAAGATGGCGCAATGATACTTGTTTCTGGGCGTATGGCTAAATCAATACTTGACAGGCGGCTTGTATACCAACTTAACGGAAACCAGATAACGCCCGTTCAGATCAGCGGAAACGTTGCGACAGCGGTTCAAAGTGTAGTCCGAGCACACGCAGGCCAGGGCGCGAACGCAGCCCGAACAATGGGCGTTATAATCGGCAGCGCTGGAGGAATAACAAAGCAGATCACGTCAAGCACCAGCGGAGACAGCTCCCGGCAATCAAGCTATCAGAATTTATTGACATTTACGGACACGGTGCTGCAGGAATACGCCTGCGGGGCGTTAATCAGGATAAACGATCAGCAACAATTGATATATGATTGTTACGAGGGACAAGACCGCAGCGTCGGCAATACCGCAGGAAATACACCCGTGATATTTTCGCAAGATTTTGAAAACCTTTTAACAGCAGAATACACCGAGGACACAACAAACCTGCGGAATTTTGCTTTGATCGGAGGCGAGGGTGAGGGGCTGGCGCGTTTTTATACTACATTTGACCAGGACGGAGCAACAGGCTTTCAGCGGCGCGAGGTATTCGTGAACGCTTCAAGCATAAATCGCAAATACAAGCCCGAGGGCAGCGAAACCGAACAAGAATATACAATCGAACAGTATACAACCCTCTTAACAGGGCAAGCGCAAACCAAGCTCAAAGAATTGATTATAACAAAGACATTCACTGGCGAAATTAATCTGACGCAAAGCCCGTATAAATACGGCAAAGATGCGGACTTTTGGCTCGGGGACATTGTAACGGTTCAGGACAACAAGCTCGGACTATATACAAATGTGCGTATTTTGAAAGCGACGGAAGTCCAAGACATAAAAGGTTATTTGCTTTCGGTAAAGTATGGCAATTAAGGAGGTTTATAAATGGCACAGCATAGCGGATTTTTTAACGCCCTCGAGAGCGGCGGCGTTTATGACAGAAAATACAACGCAGACGACTACACCAGCAACCTCGCGGCGATCATCAGCACGGGCGTGCGAAGATCAGGCGACGACGACCTGCGGGTCACCGCAAGTGGACTTGTAATCACCGTTGGAGTTGGCCGCGCATGGATAGACGGCCGCTGGTTCTACAATGACACAGCATATAATATAACAACAGTAACCCCGCCAGTCGGCACATTGAGCCGCGTTGACGGCGTATATTTACAGGCAAACAGCAATGTTTCAGGCCGTATAATACAGCTAGTATATAAGACGGGCACGCCATCGAGCACACCGACAGCACCTGCCTGCACGCGCGAAAATGGAATATATGAGATACAGCTCGCAAGCATAACCGTCGCGCCAAATGCGGCCAGTGTATCAGTTACGGACACCCGAGGAAATACCAATGTTTGCGGCTGGATAACGTCGCCCGTCGGTTATGATGATTTTTTCACCAGCCTTGACAACGAGTTTACAACATGGTTTGAACAGACCAAAGACACGCTGGCCAGCGTTACGCTTTTCAAGCAGTATATGTGGCGGCAGGTATTGAGCGCAGCAACAACAACGGTGGCGTTCGATATTCCGCAGTATGACCCCACGGGCACGGATATAATTAACGTTTATGTAAATGGACTGCTGGAAACCCCGGCAGATGATTACACCATAAACGGTTCAACAATCACGTTCACAAAGCAGAAAATAGCAGGCACAGAAATAGTTATATTTTGCTATAAATCAATTGACGGCACAGGCCTCGGCAGCGTTTCCGATGAGATCACAGCGCTGCAAAATCAGGTGGCTGCGCTTGGCAATATCAACGACTATTATTATTTTTGCAATGGGCAAAATGATAATGTGCAGCTTTCAACGATCGTTCAAACATTCCTGAACGGAAGCACGAACGACAAAAAGTCAATGAAAATAAATGTGGTCGGCACTTTTGGAGCGGAAACACCAGCAGCAGGAAGCGGGACGGTGGCCTCGAGATACAGGTGGTTTAATTTTGCACCACAAGCGGCCACAAACCGCCTCGTGACCATGGATTTTTACAACAGTAGCCCCGTAAACATTCAACCTGCCGACAACACATATAATAATATCATATATGGCGGAAATGTGCGCGTCGAAGGACTAACGCTGACCGCGGGCGCGAGCACATACAGCGGCCTGCACCTGCAAGGCGTTGAGGGAACAGGCGCGGCCGCACAGATCACGTTCGACAATTGCAATATTACAATTATAGGCAGCTGGGCGCACGGAGTTTTATATTTCGGCGAGTATGTAACCGCGATCGAATGTGATATCATGGTAATTAACGCCCTGAACAGCGCGGCCGTTTTCGCGGCATTCACAAACGCGGCATATATTAGGCTTTACGGCGGCAACTATTACGCATTTACGGGTCAGCAAAGCGGCTTCGGTGCGGGAATATATGCGGCTGCAGGATTGAGCTCGGCTGCGATCGTTGTAAACGGTTCGAGTTTCCCGACAGCAGCGACCGCGAGCCTTTACCAGACACACGCGGTTAATATCAATAGCGGCTATATTACAGCCGTCGGCATAATATCTGCGTTGACGATATACGCAAATCAGAGCGCAACGGCGAACATTTACGGCACGCTGCCGATAAATAAAAATTAACACACAGACGCACAGAGCCGCCCACAGAGGACGGCTCTTTATTTTAGCGTCTGTGTGTTAATTTTTATTTATCGGCAG
>UZAT01160432.1_pt1 | contig 15828 bp, 23 predicted proteins | sample 2160861 | NCBI WGS metagenome assembly UZAT01 (sample SAMEA5138306, study PRJEB28736) | viral metagenome | reverse complement strand
ATACGCATGATTTAACATGAGTTCGACCGATATGGCAGACGATAACTTTATTTTCGCATATTACCAAAAAATTAAAGATGGGTCTGTTGTGGTTGGGCGGTGGATAAAGCTTGTTTATGAGTATCTGATCACAGGCCTTGAGGAAAAGCGGTTCTTTTTCGACCAGAAGAAGGCGAACCACGCTGTCGAGTGGATAGAAACGCATTGTTTCCACACGGAAGGCCGCCTCGCTACTCGATCGCTGAAGCTTGAACTGTGGCAGAAGGCATTTTTGTCTGCGGTTTTCGGAATCGTAGACAGCGCCGGAAACAGGCTTGCGAGGGAGGTCGTCCTCGTCATGGCGAGGAAAAACGGCAAATCCGCTCTTGCATCTGCCGTCTGCTCCTATGTCTGGAGAGAGTGCGGAGGCTACGGTGCGAAGGTCTATTGCATAGCGCCCAAGCTGGAACAGGCCGAGATCGTGTACGGAAACATCTGGCAGATGACAATGCTCGACCCTGAGTGGCAAGCCTTGAAAGAGGTCTGCCAAGAAAAGGACGAACACAACAAGAAGGTCAACGATGATTCCATGCTTGCCAGAAAGCGCCAGAGCGACCTTTACATTCCCGGCATTAACTCGGCGGTGAAGAAACTCCCATTCACAAACAAGCGGTCGGACGGATTTTCACCGGACTTGACAGTATGCGATGAGATCGCAAGCTGGGAGGGAGAGAAAGGCCTTCGACAGTATGAGGTCATGCGCTCCGGCATGGGAGCAAAGGCTGACACCGGCGCTTTCATCCTGTCTGTAACGACCTCCGGCTATGTGAATGATTCCATATATGACGAGTTGATCAAACGGTCAACTCGTTTTCTTTTGGGCGACTCAAAGGAAAAGCGGCTTCTCCCCTTTTTATACATGATCGATGATATCGACCGTTGGAACGACATCAACGAGTTGAGGAAGGCGAATCCGAACCTCGGAACATCCGTTTCCGTGGATTACCTCTTGGAGGAGATAGCGGTTGCCGAAGGATCTCTTTCAAAGCGTGGCGAGTTCATCACCAAGTACGCCTGTTTGAAGCAAAACGCCTCTACCGCATGGCTCCCGGCTCAGACCGTTGAACGTGCTTGCGGTGATCACTTCGATCTTGAGGATCTGCGAGACTCCTATGCGGTCGTTGGCATCGACCTCTCCCAGACAACCGACCTCACCTGTGCCTGTGTGATCGTGGAGAAGAACAGCGAGTTGTTTGTTGTTGCCAAGTTCTTTCTTCCAGCCGAAAAGGTGGACGAGGCCAGCCAGAGAGACGGAGTGCCGTACAACATCTACGTTCAGCGTGGAATCCTCCAGCTGTCCGGGGACAACTTCGTTGATTACCACGATGTTTATGCGTGGTGTACATCCCTCATTGAAGAGTACCAGATCCTTCCGCTCCGGGTGGGATATGACAGGTACTCGGCTCAGTACCTTATCCAAGACCTCTCAAGCTATGGATTTTTCTGTGACGATGTATATTTTGGCGAAAACCTATACCCGGTAATGCTTGAGATGCAAGGGCTGTTAGAAGATGGGAAGATCCACATAGGAGACAACGACCTATTAAAAGCGCACCTTCTAAACACGGCCATGAAGATGTCTGTCGAGCGTGGGAGAGGGAAACCGGTAAAGGTTACGCCGGGTGTGCATATTGACGGAGTTGCCGCAATGCTCTGCGGGTTTTGCGTTCGACAGAAATGGTATAGCGAAATAGGGGAGCAATTGTCCAATGGGTGACTATGTCGTTTATATGCACGAAAACCTAATCACCGGGAAACGGTATATCGGAATAACAGCAGGAATCCCAGAACGGCGGTGGAATAATGGCAACGGCTACAGGAAGAATAAGCACTTTTACGATGCAATAAAAAAGTACGGTTGGGACTCGTTTACACACCGGATACTTTTTTATGGCCTCACAAAAGAAGAAGCCTGTAAGACAGAACAAGAAATGATAGCCAAGTACCATACACAGGACAAGTCTTTGGGATACAACATTACAAGCGGCGGCGAACACTTTAAGCACACCGAAGAAAGTAAGCGCCTTATAAGCGAACGGCGAAAAGGGCTGGGAAGAAAGAAGAGAACCGCCGAAACTATAGAGAGAATGAAGGCGGCACACAAAGGCGGGTCGGCAAAAGTGCCTGTTGTATGCATCGACACAGGAGAGGTTTTTATGTGCATCAATGATGCTTCGAGGGCAACCGGAATCAACAAGAAAGGGATTTCCGGCTGTTGCCGACACGCTCCGCACTACAACACCGCAGGAGGTTTGCGGTGGGAATTTCTGAGGTGACAACATGGGTCTTTTTGATTGGCTCTTTGGAAACAGGCCGGAGCCGAAAGGCGAGTTTAAAGGAACGTTCCAGATGCTCAACGGATACGTTCCGAGGTTCACTTCCTTCTCCGGGGGAATGTATGAATCCGAACTCGTCCGAGCGGCGATCAACGCCATCGCAACGCACATCTCCAAACTTCACGTAGAAACACAGGGAGCGGCGAAACCGGCGTTGCAGAACAAGCTGAAACACGCACCGAACCGGTTCCAGACATGGTCGCAGTTTCTGGCAAGAGCGGCGAACATCTTCTATGTGAAGAACACGCTTTTCATCACTCCGGTCTGGGACGAATTCGGGCAGATCTCCGGCGTTTATACTCCGCTCCCTGACTGTTGCGAGGTAGTGGAGTATGACGGAGTGCCGTATCTGCGTTACACCTTCGGCTGGGGCGAGACGGCGGCGGTTGAACTTGAATACTGCGGCATCATGACCCGGATGCAGTATCATTCGGACTTCTTCGGAGATTCCAACCGGGCACTCCTCCCAACGATGGATCTGATCAGCATCCAGAATCAAGGCATTGAGGAAGGCGTGAAGAGTGCGGCGAGTTTCCGCTTTATGGCGAAAACGAAGAACTTCACCAAGCCGGAGGATCTGAAAAACGAACGGCTCCGGTTTACGGAAACGAACCTCTCCAGAGACGCAAAAGGCGGTGGACTTCTCCTCTTCCCCAACACCTACGATGAGATCAAACAGATCGATGTCAAACCGTGGGTGGTGGACGATAAGCAGATGTCCATCATCAAGTCGAACGTTTTTGAATACTTCGGCGTAAATGAAGATGTTTTGCAATCCAAGTTCACCTCTGAGGGGTGGGCTTCTTTTTATGAGTCGGTGGTCGAACCTTGGGCGCTTCAGTTCTCCGAGGTGATGACGAAGATGCTCTTTACCTTCCGAGAGCAGACAGAGGGCAACAGGGTGATGGCGACATCCAACCGGCTCCAGTACATGAGTACACAAGAGAAACTCGCCGTTGCCGCACAGATGGCAGACAGAGGGCTGATGACCCGGAACGAACTCCGTGAGATCTTCAACCTCACGCCGTTTGACGAACCTTATGGTTCTCAGATTCCGGCAAGGGGCGAGTACTACGCAGTAAACGAGGAGAATGAAAATGGAACCGAAACGTGAAATCAGAAGCTTCACTTTCGAGGTTCGTGCGGAGGAGAACGAGGAACACGGTCATTTTCTGACCGGACGGCCTATCGTGTTCGGCTCCAAGACCGACCTCGGCTGGTATGACGAGATCATTGATGCCGGTGCGCTGGACAGCACAGACCTAAAGGATGTGCGGTTTCTGGTGAACCACAACACCGACATGATTCCGCTTGCCAGAAGCAGAAACAACACCGAGAACAGCACGATGCAGATGCGTGTTGACGATGAGGGCATGACGATCCGGGTCGATCTCGACACGGAGAACAACGCCGATGCGAGAAGCCTTTATTCAGCCGTTGGGCGTGGCGACATTACCGGGATGTCGTTCATGTTCACGGTTGATAAGGATAGCTGGGACGAGGCAGACACCGACCATCCCACTCGGAGAGTGCTTTCCATTCGCCGGGTGTTTGAGGTCTCTGCGGTGACATTCCCGGCGTACAGCGCCACCTCGATCTCGACTCGTGGCCTTTCCGAAGCGCTGGACAGCGCCAAGGAATCTCTGGAGAGAGAACGTGCCAGAATTCGGGACATCGAGCGGCGAAAGAAAAAAATCAAAATCATGACGGAGGTTCTTTGAAATGGAACTGAAAGAAAAAACCGTTGATGAACTGATGGAGCGCCGGTCGGCTATTGCCGCCGAAATTGATGCTCCTGAGGCCGACCTTGATGCTCTTGAGGCCGAGGCCAGAGCCATCAACGAGGAACTGGAGAGCCGCAAGGCGGCTGAGACCAAGCGGAACGAGATCCGCACCGCTGTCGCCAAGGGCGAGGGCGAAACCACCGAAACTTTCAAGAAAGAGGAGAGAAAAACCATGACAATTCCTGAGATCCGCTCCAGCAAGGCGTACATTGACGCTTTTGCTCAGTACGTGAAAACCAACGATGACACCGAGTGCCGTGCGCTTCTGACCGACAACGTGCAGTCTCCGCTGGTCGGCTCCGTGCCTGTCCCCACCTTCGTGGAGGGCATCATCGCCGAAGCCTACCGGGAGTCCCCGATCATGAGCCGTGTTCGCAAGACCTACGCCAAGGGCAACGTGAAGGTGGGCTTCGAGCTGAGCGCTCCCATCGCCACCGTCCACCCCGAAGGCAGCGACCCCCAGACCGAGGAAAACCTCCAGCTCGGCATCGTGACCCTTATCCCTCAGACCCTGAAGAAATGGGTGAGCATCTCTGACGAGGCTCTGGACACCATGTCCGGAGAGGAGTACCTGCGGTATATCTATTCCGAGGTCGCCCGGAAGATCGTGAAGGCCGAGGAGAAGATGGCTATCGAGGCCATCCTGGACGCTCCTGATACGGCTTCTCCCACCAGCCCCGCAGTTGCTCAGTTCACCGTGCAGACTCCTGCTCTGTCCGACTTCATCAATGCCAGAGCGCTTCTGACCTCCGAGGCTTCCGATCTGGTGATCATTATGAAGCCTGCGGACTACGCTACGTACAAGGCGCTCGCCATCACCGCCGGTTTCGCCTTCGATCCTTTCGAGGGGATCACGGTGCTGTTTTCCGACTTCGCGTCCAGCCCCATCATCGGCGACCTGTCCGGCATTCTCGCCAACTACCCCAACGGCGATCAGGTGCAGTTCAAGTACGATGACACGACCCTCATGACCTCCGACCTCGTTCGGATTCTCGGTCGCAAGCCGGTCGCCGTGGCGGTGGTCGGGAACGAGTATTTTGCACGGTTCATCAACGGCGACTGATGAAAATCATCTTGCTGAGAGACGCAAGGATTCGGCACACAGCCGGGGAGACCGTAGAGGCCTCTCCGGCTGAAGCCGAGTTTTTGATATCTCTGGGGAGCGCCGAAAAAGCGCCGGAGAAAAAGAAGGCACCGAAGAAAGAAGGATAAGAGATGCTTGAGCGGATCAAGATGGCGCTCAGAATCACAACTGATGCGTTTAACAGCGAATTGAATGATCTCATCGAGGCGGCTCTGCTGGACTTGGGTCTGGCTGGGGTGATCTCGTTTGATAGCTCCACGACCGATCCGCTCATCATCCGGGCGGTCACAACGTACTGCAAACTCCACTTCGGAGAGCCGGACGAGTACGATAGGTTAAAATCGTCCTATGACGAGCAGAAGGCACAGCTTGGCATGGCATCCGGTTACACTGACTGGACGGTGAACAATGGACAGGTCTGAGGTTATCACGCTTCTGTCCACGACCAAAACACAGAACGAGTTCGGCGTGTGGGTGGAAACGCCCACCAACCGTGATGTGTTCTGCCAAGTGGATTCTGTCACACGCTCGGAGTTCTTTGAGGGAGGCCGGAATGGGCTGAATCCTCAGTTCAGAATGACGATGTTTGCCGGGGACTACCAAGAGGAAACGATGCTGGCGTACAAGGGCAAGACCTACGGCATCTATCGAACCTATTACGGCAAGAACGACACCGTGGAACTCTACGTTGAGCGAAAGGGTGGGACGAATGGCAAGGAAAACCGTCAAACCGATTGACCTCTCCAAAGCCATTGAAGAGGTTCTGAGCCGGTATGGGACGGATGTATACAACGTGCTGACGGATGCCGTCAAAGAGGTCTCGGACGATGCGACTGAGAAACTCCAGAACGTTTCTTCGTTCGCTCCTGACGGTCATCCATCCGGCGCTTATTCTCAGTCGTGGTCAAACGAAGAGATCCCCACCGGACGGCTGACCACAAAGAGAGTCGTTCACAACACCGACCACTACCGGCTGTCCCATCTCCTTGAGAAAGGCCACGTTTCCAGAAACGGCACAGGGAGAACGTTCGGCAGAGTACCGGCCTATCCACACATAGCGCCTGTTAACGACTGGGCGAATGAGGAACTCCCCAGAGTCGTAGAGAGGATGATCAAGAGCCTATGACATACCAAGAACTGAACACATTTATAGCAAGCTTCGGACTTCCCTACGCTTACAACGAGTTCCCGGACGGCACCGAACAGGCACCGCCGTTTGTCTGCTTTCTGCTGGACAACTCCAACGACTTTCTTGCTGACAATAAGAACTATTCAAAAATCCGAGAACTGACCATTGAACTCTACACCGACAACAAGGACTTCGGTCTTGAAAACACGATTGAAACCGCTCTCACCGAGGGCGGTTTTGTCTATGTTCGGAACGAAACCTACCTTGATTCGGAGAAGATGAACATGGTCACATACACCACTCAAACCATCATTACGGAGGTTTAAAAATGGCTGACACCAACAAGATCAAATACGGCATTAAAAACGTGTATTATGCCGTGGCGACCATCGCCGCCGACAACAGCGCCACTTACATGACTCCGGTCGCTCTTCCCGGCGCTGTGAGCCTGAGCCTCGAACCGCAGGGCGACACCAGTCCCTTTTATGCCGATAACATTGTTTACTACACTTCCGTGGCGAACAACGGCTACGAAGGAGACCTTGAACTGGCGAAGGTTCCCGAATCCTTCCTCACCGACGTCCTCGGCTACACCGCCGATACCAACAGCGTACTCTATGAGGATGCGAACGCTCCTGTCGTTCACTTCGCTCTGATTTTCCAGTTCGAGGGTGACGCTCACGCCAAGCGCCATGTGATGTACAACTGCACCGCCGCTCGTCCGTCCGTCTCCGGCTCTACCAAGGAGGAATCCATTGAGCCTCAGACCGAGACCATCACGATCACGGCGACCACCATCCGTGCGCTGGACAAAGACATTGTCAAAGCGTCCTGCACTCCCACCGAGTCGACTCAGTACAACGCTTGGAACACCACCGTTTACATTCCTACCTAAGCGTAAACGGTAAAACAAGGAGGCAAAATGTATAACGTTGTAATGATCGGGGAAAAGGCCGTGCCTATGCTGGCGATGGCTTCCACGGATGTTTATTACAGGAACATATTTCACGAGGATGCCATCAAGCTTCAGGTGCGAAAGGATCTGGACGAAGGGGATCTCGTGAACTTCGTCATGAGGCTCGGCTTCGTGATGGCGAAATTCGCCGAACTCCGGGATCGGAAGAAGATGGCGGCGCTCAATGAGGACGCTTATCTTGACTGGCTCGATCAGTTCGAGCGGAACGAATACCTTGATGCTCTGGGGGACATCCGGCTCACCTACGAAGGGCAGGCCGTGACCGCCTCCGAAGCAAAAAAAAACAGCGAAGCACCGACCGAGAACTGACAACGGCCTTGCTGATACTCCGGGCGGTTCAGATGGGTCTAACAATTGACGATCTGGACTGCTTGGAGTATGGGCTGGTGTTAGACATGATGACCGAATCCGGCAATGACTCCTTTGAATACCGGCCTGTTGCCGGACAGGAAGATTTTGACCGATTCTGAGGTGATTGAATGGCAAGCAGAATCGCAGGGATCACTATTGAGATCGGAGGAGATACCACAAAACTCCAAGCGTCTCTTAGTGGTCTCGACAAAAGCATAAAAAGCACAACCAACCAGCTTAAGGATGTAAATAAACTCCTCAAGCTCGACCCCAAAAACACCGAACTGCTGACACAGAAGCAGAAGGCGCTGGAATCCTCCATCAAGCTGACGAAAGACCGGCTGGAGGAACTCAAAAAGGCTCAGAATGGCGTTGAACAAGGTTCTGAGCAATGGGACGCTCTCCAGCGTGAGATTATCGCCACGGAGCAGTCGCTGGCCGGACTGGAACAGCAGTATAGAGACTTCGGGTCGGTCGGCGCTCAACAGATCGCCGCTGTCGGAAGAGAGATGGAGTCCTTTGGCGGCAAGGTCGAGGCGGCTGGAAAAGCGCTGGCTCCATTGTCCGGTGCGGCGGCTGGTCTGATCGGATCTCTTGGCAAACTCGCATATTCATCTATCACAGCGGCTGACGATCTCAACACGCTCTCCAAGCAGACCGGCATCTCCACGGACGAGCTGCAAAAGATGCAGTACGCCTCCGATCTGGTGGATGTATCCGTGGAGGACATTGTCGGCGCTCTGACAAAAATGAAGCCGAAGATGGACGCATCCAATGAAACCTTCAAAAAGCTGGGCGTATCCGTGACCGATGTTGATGGAAATCTCCGCTCCGCAACGGATGTGTTTTATGACTCTCTGGATGCTCTTTCCAAGGTCGGCAACGAAACGGAGAGAGACCAGCTGGCGATGGAACTCTTCGGCAAAGGCGCTGACTCCCTCGCCGGGATCATCGATGACGGCGGCAAGGCTCTCCGGGATTACGGCAAAGAGGCAGAAGATCTCGGCCTGATCATGGGCGGCGACACGCTCGACAGCCTCAACGAGATGAACGACACGCTGAGTCGGTCGAAGAGCGTCATCAAGAGCAGTCTTGGTCGGCTCGGAGCAACGGCGGCGAAAACATTCGCACCGGCGCTCGAAAAGGCGGCGAAGGTAGTCGATAAACTGTCGGAGAAGCTGAGAAACCTCACGCCGGAGCAGACTGCATTGATTGCAAAGATCGCCGGAGTGGTGGCGGTTGTCGCTCCTTTGCTTATCGGTCTCGGCAAAACGATCTCCCTTGTCGGCAAGGTGCTGACCATCGTGCCGAAGGTAACGGCGGCAATCCAGCTATTGAGCGCCTCCGCACTTGGGCCGGTCGTTCTTGCGATTGCGGCGGTCATTGCCGTAGGTGTTCTGCTCTGGAAGAACTGGGACAAGGTCAAAGCGGCGGCGGCGGCGCTGAAGGAATCTCTGACGAAAGCGTGGGAGGCAACTAAAACAGCGGTTGTTAATGCGGCGACAAAGCTCAAGGACGGAGTATCGACAGCGTGGACGAACCTGAAAACGGCAGTAACAACCGCCATGACCAACGTGAAAACGGCGGTTGAAACGGCGTGGACAAACCTTAAAACATCCGTCACGACAACCGTCACGAACCTCAAGACATCCGTCACGACAATTTGGGAAAACCTGAAGACTGCCGTCTCTACTGCTGTCACAAATCTCAAAACATCTCTTGAAACAACGTGGACGAATATCAAGACAAATGTTACAACCACGGTCGAAAACCTCAAGACAAGCGTTGCGACAACTTGGGAGAACCTGAAGACTGCCGTTTCAACTGCGGTCACGAACTTGAAAACCTCGCTTGAAACAACGTGGACAAACATCAAAACATCGGTATCGACCACAGTTACGAATCTCAAAGACTCGGTTGTCGGCACATGGGACACGCTCAAGTCCTCCGTGGTGACGGCGGTGACCAACGTGAAGGACACCGTTGGCGGAGCGTGGGACACGCTCAAAACAAACGTGACAACGGCGGCGACCACGCTGAAAACCAATGTTTCCAACGCATTTACAAACCTCAAAACCGCTGTTGAAACACCTATCAACAAACTCAAGAGCAAGGTCGGCGAGATCTCTACGAAGATCAGTTCCGTCTGGACAACGGTCTCCGGGTACGTTGATAAGCTCAAGAAGGCGTTCAACTTCAGTTGGTCGCTTCCGAGTATCAAGCTTCCACACTTCAAGGTTACCGGCGGCGTTGCTCCTTACGGCATCGGCGGCAAAGGCTCTCTGCCGAAGATCACCGTTGAGTGGTATCGGAAAGCTTACGATAATCCGGTCATGTTCACAAGGCCTACCGTCCTCGCCACGCCCAACGGCAACTACGGCTTCGGGGATGGTCACGGCGCTGAAATCGTCATGGGACTCAATAAACTCCGTGAGTTGGTTGGAGCGACATCGACCGGCGTGACCGTCAACGTGTACGGCTCACCGGGTCAGAGCGTAAATGAACTCGCCGATGCCGTAGCACAGCGCATTATCCTCACACAACAGCAGAGGAGCAGAGCATATGCGTAACTATTTTTTGATCAAAGATCGTGATGCCTACGACCAGCCGATCACGCTGATCGACAGCCGGGACTATGGGGTTTACATCTCCGGTTCAGGAACTTGGACGGCACCGCCGAGGCAATACAACGTGATTCAAGTTCCGGGGAGGAACGGCGACCTCCTCATGGGGTCGAGGGCGTTTGAAAATGGCATCGTTACTTATCCTGATTGCTTCATTTATGCCGACTTTGAAGCGAACCTTGAAGGATTCCGTGCCGACCTTATGAGCCTTTACGGATACGCCGAACTCCACGACTCCTACCATACCGGATACTGGAGACAGGTGTTCTTTCCGGGAGGATTCGATCCTGTGGTCGAAGCCCAGCAAAACGCTGGTCGGTTCACTTTGGAGTTCAACTGCAAACCGCAGAAATGGTTTGCAAGCGGTCTGGAGCGAGTTAACACGGCGAGCGCTCCGACAATCAACAATCCTTCGAGGTTCTTCTCTAAACCTCGCATTGAGGTCTACGGCACCGGCACGTTCTGTTGGGAGTCCAGCGGGAAAAGCCTGCATCAGAGGGGCGAACAGGACTACGACCAGACGATTTACATCACCGTTTCCCGGCGCTCTCCACTCGGAGCAAGCTATCCGGTGGTCATCGACTCCGAGACCATGCTGTGCTATGTCGGTTCGTATCCCGAGCCTGCTCCCGGAATGATCACCGAGCCGGTGAACTGGGGACAATACGTGAAGATCACGACAGATGCCGCCGGAACAACGCCTTCCTATGAGTTTCCAGAGATCCGTGAATATGCTTCTGTTTCCGACAAGGATGACACGATCACCAGCGTGTGGTTGAAACCGAGGTGGTGGACTGTATGATCCCTATCCTGTATGATTCAACCGAAACTCAGTTTAAGTCTCAAGGTCTCGGACGGCTCACCGAATGCACACGGTGCATCGTCACCGAAGAGCGGAACGGAATCTATGAGCTGGAGTGCGACTATCCGGTTGAGGGGCAACTGTTCGAGCGGCTGAAGCAAGGCGGCATCGTGGCGTGTACGCATGATGACACCGGCGACATCCAGCCGTTTGATCTCTATCGGTTTTCCGCTCCGCTTGCCGGAATCGTGACCTTCTACGCTCAACACATCTCCTATCGGCTCGGCAACATAGCGGTGAAGCCGTTCACGGCTACAACGTGCGCTTCGGCGCTGACCGGGATCAAGACAAACTCAATGCACACGAATCCGTTTACGTTCGGGACGGACAAGAGCGTTACGACACCGTTTCAGACCACGATTCCAAAAGTGGCAAGGGCGCTCCTCGGAGGAGAGGAAGGTTCGATTCTGGATGTCTACGGCACCGGGGAATATGAGTTCGACAAGTTTTCCGTTTTCCTCCACACCAACCGGGGCGAGGACAACGGCGTAGAGATCCGGTACGGCAAGAACCTCTCCGATCTGACGGACGAGGTGGACACCACATCCATTTACAATGCTGTGGCTCCCTATTGGCAAGGGCAAGATGCAACGGTAGTCCTGCCGGAGGGCTACGTTTCCGCAACGGCTCCCTCCGGGATCACGATGGACACCATCATCCGACCGCTGGATCTGAGCGGCGACTTTTCCGAACAACCGACCGTTGCACAGCTTCGCTCTGCGGCTCAGTCGTATATTGACCGAAACGCTCAATGGTACGCAAAAGAAAACATCTCCGTAGACTTTGTCGCATTGTGGCAAACGCCGGGTTATGAGATGTTCGCACCGTTGGAGAGGGTCAAACTCTGCGACACCGTGACGGTGGTATATGAGGCGCTCGGCATCATCTCGAAGCAGAAGGTCGTGAAGGTCGTTTACAACGTGCTTCTTGATGCCTACGACTCGATGGAACTCGGACAGCTTGGGACTACTCTTTCGGCGGCGCTGACCGGATCTCTGGCATCCTCTGTCCAGACGATTCAGTCCCAGATCCAGAACATTCAGGACACGTTTGTCGTCTCCGTCAACGGCCAGCAAGGCCGAGCGGTTCTTGACGCTGATGATGTGGGAGCGGTCGCCGATAGCGTGGAAGCAATCGCAAAGGCAACATACCTCTCAAACACAAGCGTGTTTCCCGGTTCGATTACGGTATCGAAACAAGGCAACGTAATTGAGTTGTACGCCGGGTTTAACTCCTCGCAAAAGCCTACAAACGGCTCGTATTCCGGCGCTCTGGCAGACGGATACCGCCCGAAAGCGAGATATGCCATTTTCCCAATACTCTCCGGCACCTCTCCATATAACCAAAGCGGCACGATCTGGCTGTATGATGATGGGACGATTGATTTCTATGGCGTTCCAAATTCTGGCTTTATCCACGGCACATATATCTGTCAATGAGGTGGTAACATGAAACAGGACTTTTCCAAGTGGGCGAAGGCCGCTCTTATCCGGGCGGTGAGAACTTTTGCCGAGAGTATGCTGGCCTACATCGGCACCGGCGCTCTCATCCTCTCCGATGTTAACTGGCTGGCGGCTCTGTCTGCCGGTGCGTTTGGCGCTGTGATCTCCATCCTTCTGGCTTTGTCCGGTCTGCCGGAGGTCGAAAATGACAACCGCTGAAAAGGCCGTCCAATGGGCGGTCGGCATAGCAAAGGACGATTCCCACGGATATGATCAGGCGAACAGGTGGGGAGCAGACTACGACTGCTCCTCACTTGTCATCTCCGCTTACAAGGCCGCCGGAGTTCCTCTTGAATCGACCTACACCGGAAATATGTGGCGAGACTTCCTAAATCATGGGTTCTCTGTCCCTTCCGGCGTGGATCTCCTCACAGGAGCCGGACTCGTTCCGGGGGATGTGTTGCTCAACGAAAAGAACCACACCGCCATGTATATCGGCAACGGTCAAATCGTGAGCGCCACCATCAACGAGATGGGGACGGTCAGCGGAGGCCAGACCGGCGACCAGACCGGGAAAGAGATCGGCATCGGAAGATACTACAACTTCCCTTGGGACTGCGTGCTTCGGTATGACGAGCCGGTCGAACACGATTCCACCGGGCAGTATGTTGTCCAGAAGGGCGACACGCTCTGGAGCATAGCCGAGAAGCTCTATGGGAATCCGTGGAAATACCATGAGATCGAGAAGGCAAACCGCATCTCCAACGCTATGATTTACCCCGGACAATGTTTAATCATTCCCGGCGTGGATGTCGAGACGCATGAAAAGGTGAAGCTGGAGATCGAGGTGGACAAGGAAACCTCTCAGCTTTTGCATATCATGGCAGAGGGAAACCACAAGACCATCGGCGAGATCATTGATATGTTGATGGAGGACGCAAGATGAGAAGAGGATCAACACCGACAAACACTTTTGAGGTTGACGTCGACCTTACAAACGCCACGGTTTTCGTCTCCTACGAACAGCAAGGGAGAACGGTCATTGAAAAGACCGGGAGCGCTCTGAGCATCTCTCCGGATAAGATCGTCCTCCAGTTATCTCAAGAGGAAACGCTTTCACTCAAGCCGGGGGATGTGCTGATTCAGATTCGGTATGTTTTTCCGAACGGAGCGGCAGACGCTTCAAACATCATCCGCACCACGGCGGAGCGCATTATCAAGGATGGAGTGATCTCGCCGTGAGTTTCAAGGCAACGTTTTCCGGGTCGCCGACTTTTGTGGCTGAGTTCTCCGAGAACCAACCGCTCAAGGCTGAGTTTTCGGATTTTATTGAGGTGCCGGTTGTAGATTATTATACCGGCGATTATAACATCACGCCGACCGCACAACGGCAGACAATCCCCATCATTGGGAAGACCGCAAGACAAAACATTACGGTGGAGCCGATTCCGCAGAACTACGGACTGATAACGTGGAACGGCTCGACACTTACAGTATCGTGAGGAGACAGACATGGCACAGAATGTCATCATTAACGGCGTAACATACCAGAATGTTCCTGAGGTGGACATTCCGAAGAGCGGTAGCGGAACCGCTAAGTTCTACGACACGGCTTCGGCAAACATCGTGAGCGGCGATGTCCTCACCGGCAAAACCGGATTCGGTGCGAACGGCGAGGTCACCGGTAGCATGGCGAACAACGGTTCGACCGGAGGCTCGATCTCTACCAAGGCCGGAACGGTTACCATTCCAGCCGGTTACACTTCCGGAGGTAGCGTTGCGATCTCCTCCACCGAACAGGCGAAGATCGTTGCCTCAAACATCAAGAGCGGCGTGACGCTCCTCGGCGTGGCTGGCACCCTGTCGCTCCCGACCATCTCTCAGGACAGCACCACAAAGATCCTCAGCATCAGTTAAGGAGGGTTGGCTATGGCAAACCCTAACATCTCCCTTTTGGGTGCGACATACTCCGGCGTGAGTGGGGTGTCGCTCCCCAAACAGGGCGGCGGCACGGCGACTTTCCCTTGGGTGGAGGGGAGCCGGGAGGTCACCGAAAACGATACCTATAATGTGACCAACCTTGCCCAGCTTGTTGTCAATGTCTCCGGCGGTGGCTCGTCTCCGTGGACGCTCATCAAGTCGCAAGAAAATTCCGTCAACACCACATCAACATCGGCGGCAACGGCGGTGACAATCTCCTGCGGCTCCGCCATCTCCACAGCGGACAAAATAGTGTGGGTGCATATCCGGGACAAGGTTGGAGCAAGAGCCGGTTACTTTTACGGATCGGACGCTTTCTTTGTCAACTATAACCGGGGGAGCGGCTCAACATCTACCTTTAATGTTCCCGCTGTTGTGTGCTTGCGTTACAACAACGGAGCCTATGCCGGGACAGCGGGTCAGTATGGCGTGTACGGCTATTCCATCTCCAGCACCGGATCGTTGATCGTGCGGAGACGGTACAACTCCAACTATTCGCTGACAATCAACGGCACTTATAAGATCGCTGTTTATACTCTCGACCTCCCCGATGGGCTGACGTTGTTTGACTGAGGAGGTGACGGTATGAGCGGATTAGAGATTCTCGGAATCGTCTCCTCGGTGTGTGCAATCGTGTTCGGCTATCTCGCATTTAACCGAAACCGGAAGAAGGACGAGACGGATGAGGGGAAAAACGTAGGGACAATGCTTTCGGATTTAGGCTACATCAAAGCCGGAGTTGACGAGATTAAGAGCGAACAAAAAGAACAGCGAAAGACGAATATCGACATTGAGCGCCGTCTGACCTCCGTTGAGGAGTCCGCAAAACAGGCACACAAGCGGATTGACGAGCTGAAACACGAATGAAAAGACCCTCTCCGGGATGACCGGAGAGGGTCCTTTTTTCGTTTCTGCGATTTATTGTTACTGTACGGTATCAAACCACTCCCTTGGGCTTGAAATAATACGGAGAGTAAAGGATATTTCCCCTTCTGCGTCAACCTCAATTCGTTCAAGGACGGTGTTCCAAAATACCCTTTGAGCGGCCTTGGAGAGGCTTTTATAAGCGCCCAAGAGAGAATTCAACTCTTGAACATCAACCGGCTTGCGGACGGCCTCCTGTTGTTTAACACGATTCTGGAGTTCTCTGTACTCTCGTTCGTATTTCTGGCGGTCGATTAAATCGTTCATGTAAAGGTCGGTGAGTTTGTCCATCTTTTT
>UZAT01228280.1_pt1 | contig 15867 bp, 19 predicted proteins | sample 2160861 | NCBI WGS metagenome assembly UZAT01 (sample SAMEA5138306, study PRJEB28736) | viral metagenome | reverse complement strand
GTATTTAATTGTCGCGGTTTTTCCGTATACTGTTCTTCCAATATTGGAATATCCGTATTCTGTTTTTCCGAAATAGGATTTTCCTGTTGTGGATACTCAAAAATATTGTACTCTATTCCGCTAAATTGTCCTTTGCTGTTAATTGTTCTAACACGTTCTAAATATCCAAAAGTTTCTAATTCCGCCAACGCGGACATAACCGAATCTTTGCCGTCTTTCGACAACGCAACTAGTCCTGTAACGCTGTAATTCCAAGTGTCCGGAAGACTTAACATTAAAGATAAAAGTCCCTTTGCTTTTAGTGACATCTTCTTTTCTTTAAAGTGCGTGTTACTCATTACTGTAAAATTATTCGACTTATGTACTCTGAATATCGACATTTTATCACTCTCCTATTTTGTCTAATAATACACTAACGTTTGCGGAAAGTCCACTTGCGGATAACCCGTTTGTGTGAAATAAATGTGAGATATTTAGAACTATTTTAGAACATAAGAAAAGACACTATTTATTTAGTGCCTTTATTGTTATTACGTCGTTTTTAATATCTTTGACGTCTTGCTGTATAGTGTCTAACTTTTCCGCATACTTTGCTATTGTGTCAATTGCTTTTGCATTAACAAGCCTACTTTCTTCAACTTGTGAATAGAGTTTGTTTTCTCTTTCTACACTTTGTTTGTATATATGCCATATAAAGAAGCCCATACCTAAAACACAAACGATAGGAAAACCGACGCTAGTAATTAATAACTCTATTGTTTTTAAGTCCATTTGCCCCTCCTATTTATATCCTAGAACTTCATAAACAGTTATTGCAGATGTAGTTGCGCTGTAATTAATAGCAGGAGTTGAGTCAACGTCATTATTTCCGCATCTGCTTATCGTTAACTTTTTTCCGCTTAATGTATATTCAGTTGTATTAACCCACATATGTCCGTTTGTTGTTACCGCACATATTAAACCTATTGCATCAAAATAAGTCGGTACTTTTGTACTATTCCCAATTTTTTTACTTTCATTACCATAAATAACCTCTATATATTTATAATTACTTATATCGTCTCGTAATGTAATATCACCATTTGTGCTATTTTTGAATAATATAACAGGAGGTATGTTTTGACCTGTATTCGCCCACTCTTCCTGCAATTCAGCGTCTTTTGCTGCGTCATAGACTAAATTATTATTGACTATCTTATACGCTCTTATATTGGCGTATAATATCCACTCGTCAAGTGTTTCGTATCCGTCCGGAATAGTTCCTGTATATTCTTGACTAACTTTATCGTCGCAACTAATAGGGTTGCAGCTTGCGCTTTCTACATATCCGCTATTATCTAATATATACTTCATTATTCGTCTACCTCCCCAAACACAAAGAAGTATAAAACTGTTGGTACTGTGTTTGTTCTTGTTACTACTGCATTAAAACCTGTTGTGCTTATTCCTGTTTGTCCGTATCCTAGAACTTGAGTTCCCGGTACACTAGACGCTACACTTAATAAAACTGTTGGTACTTTTTTATAAGTACGTTTGAAAGTAACGCTTGCACTTGTTGGCGTATTTGCTACCGGCGTTATACTAACAAACCCCGTTTCTTTTAATTCGCGTCCAATACTAGATACTACCGCTTGATTATCTGACGTCATTTCATTTGTTAGTTTGCTGCCGTTTTTGTCGTATACATCTACATTGAATTGAAAATCGTCTTCGCCCCAATCAAACACCGGCGTTGACTTAACTCTTATTTCTTTTGTATTAACACCGCCTGTATTAATTTTATCAATAGCACGTGCTTGAATAGTGTAAGCATTTCGATAATTAAGGCCTGTTAAGTTAACTGTTGTGTTGTAAGTGTTTCCGGATATTGTCGGCGTTGCGTTTATCCAACTGCCATACGCTCCGCTATTTTCTTTGATTCTATATTGAACTGTTAACGTGTTGTTAGTTGCTCCAAATGAACCGTTGAAATAGTTTCCGTTAACCTTAAAAGTCATTTTTCCGTCAACTGTCGGTTTATTTGTTGTTAAGTTGCTTGTTAGTTTTACGTAATTTATTAATGTCTTTGTTACTGTCTGTGTTGTAACATTTCCTCTACTATCTTTTACAGTAAAAACAACTGTTGCTGTATCAGCGTTTGTAAAACTTGCAGCCGTTCCGCTAACTGTCTTATCTCCGCATTTAATTGTTTGACTTGTTATTGTCGCCCCTTTTAATGCTGCCGGCGTCATTGATGCAGAAATATAGTTATATCCTTTAACTATTTTATTTACATCTCCGGTCAATACTGTTGTTACTGTTCCCGCATCTTTAACTGTCGCCGCTGTTATTGTTGGATCGGCGTTAATAATAGACATTGTTTTGTCTAGTGAAGAATAATAATAATCTTCGCCCATTAAAGTTGCTACGTAGAATCTAACCTCTAACGTGTTACTGTTCTTTGATGCGTTTCTTAATGTTGTTCTTTCTGCTGTTGTTAGATTAAATGTATAACTTGTTCCGTCTTTTGCAATATCTCTGTATGGCACGTAAATTGTTTGGCCGTCAGCCGATGCAATACAAGCCCTAACTTCGTCCGCTGCTGTTCCCGCAGGGTTGCTATATGTAATTGTTGGGTTTCCCTCGTCAGTAAAGTTAGGAGCTTCTGTAATTGTTGCTTTTCGCGGTATGTCATTAAGTTTACCTGTTCCCGAACCTGTTTTTGTTCCGACACTTGCGCCGTTTATTGTTGCTGCAATTTCTTGACTAAATGAATAACTAAAAGTCTTTGTTCCGTCGGCGTTATGAGTGATATTTTTTGATCCACTCGCTAACGTTTTTGTTTTGTCCGCAGAAATAGAAATATTATTTGTACCGCTCCACGTTTTACCGTCTACCGTTACGCTATAATCTTTCGCCGCGCTTGCCGAAATAGTACCATTTCCCGCGACTAGTTTTAACTTCCAACTAACAGGCGTGTAATTTCCTGCAATATTTTGAGTACCTGCCGCCCATTCGAATTGTAGGTATAAATAACCGCCACTATCAATATTTACTTTTTTACTTCCGCTAGTCGCCATTAATTATTCCCTCCTATCCAAAAGCAGCCTGTTCTTTGTTCGCCGTCTTTTTCATAATCTTCGAATCTGCTTGACTCGCCTATTATTAAATAAGTTTTTGCGTGTAAGTCATAAGCGACTACACCCTCGTGATCTGCTGTTAGAACTTCGTCGCCGTCCTTATAAACGCTAATTCCGTCCTCGTCAACTGTTGTTTCCATTTCGCTTCCTGTCTTCGCTATGTGTAAGCCGTTCTCGTCAAATGTGAACCCTGTTTCTGTCGATACTTTACTAACACCATTATTTAACTCTGACTTAATAGCAATATTTACGTCTTCTGCTGTCATTTTAGTGTTTACGCTATTTGTTAATGAAGTTAGTTCTTCGTTGATATTTCCTAGTGCGTCAGTTGTAATTGTTTGTGTTTCTTTTAGGTTGGAAACGTTTGCTTCTATACCGTCCGCCCTAGTTTCTAACATACTTATTTGCGTGTTAGTTTCTCTTATGTCTTCTTCTATAACGCCTAAATCTTCGTTTACTTCTTCTATTTTCCCGTCTGTGTATCCGTTGGCGTTTGATTCTGCTGTATTCGCCTTTGTTGCTGCATCTGATGCCGCCGCAGAAATAGCCGCGCTCTTTGCATTGTTTGCTTTTGTTGTCGCGTCTGATGCTGCTGCGTTTATTGCTTCTGTCTTCGCTGTTGATACTTGACTTTGTACGTTTGTTTTAGTTTCGTAAGTCTTTGATACACTTAAAGTAATTGCGTCTGATGCTGTTTTTATTTTTGAGTCTGTTTCTGTCTTTGTGTAAACTTCCTCTTTTGTGTATCCTTGAGAAGTACCTATTGTTTGTATTTCTTCTTCTAATGTACTAACTTGTTGCGTAATTGCATCTGTTGTTAATTTAATTTCGGCCGTCTTTGAGTTAATCGTATTGTTTACGGTTTTTATTTGCCCGTCTGTGTATGTTTTTGCGGCTGCTGTTGCGTTATTTTGCGCGTCAGAAGCCATTTGCTCTGCATCACTATTTGCGGCGCTTATTGCCTCGCTTTTTGCTGTTTCTACTTTTGTATTAACTTCTGACTCTGTTATGAATAAAGATATTTCCTTATTAACTTTGTCTACTTTTGCATAAGTTTCTTTAATTATCTCGCCTAATGTTGACGGACTAGAATCAACTTTTTCTTCGTCTGTGTATTTCCACTCGCTCGATTCTTCTAATGCTCCGTTATATGTAATAGAATCACTTAATAAATATGTTGTTACTGATTCATTATTCTTAGTAACTATATTTATCTTGTCCCCTACTTCTACGGCCATATCTCCGCGCCATTTACAACTAAATTGATTAATAGTTATATTTCCTACTGCTGCAACGGCTGCTTCTACTAAACTTGTTATATCTTCGCGTAAATCTAAAAAGCCGTTATTTCGTATGTATTGAGTCGAACCGTTTTGAGTAGTTGATGCGTGAACGTTGTCGCCTAGTTCTGTTATACACGCTATTGTTTGAAGACGTTTATTTGTTCCGCTATCTAAATCGAAATAATGTTCTTTTGTTATTGTCTTTACTGCCGCCCCGTCTTTATCTAGTCTTTTAAATACTAATTGATTAGATGCATTGACATAACATATTGTTTGAGTTGCTTCTGCAATTGCTCTTAAAACTTCCTGTAATGTTTCGCTGCCCTCAAAGTTTGCTCCTGTTGGATATTCCAAGTTGAATATATCTAAACTAGGAATAACCACACTAGACACTTTTAAAAGGCTGCTACAAGCTTCTGCAACGTTTTTAATAGTGTAAGGCGCTGTTAGTCCTAAATCACTCTGTAATAGCGTTTTTGCACTATTTAAAAGGTCATACGCTGTAATACTTAACTCGTTTGTATTTTCGTCTCTGTTTACCTCTGTTACATAGGCCAACGGATAATTAACATACTCATACGTTCCGTTAACGTTCAAACCTAGACTAATTTTAAAGTGATTCGCTGTTGAAACGTTTATTGTTCTTGTTACATCTCTCAACTTAATATTGAATCTATGTGTTACCGAAAAGCCGAAAAACTTGCTTTCTTCGCCTGTTCTGTCTATTGCGATACTTTTAATCGCGTCTGTATGCATATATGTTGCGGTTAAGGTAGAACCTGTATAAAGTTCCACCTTTGCCGCTAATTGTCTTTTAGAGGCTTGTATAGCCGTTTTAAAATTATTTGTAACTGCTAACATATAAACCTCCTAAAGTTCTTCAAATGATAATGTAAATGCCTTATACATTACGTTATCAACTTGAATTGTATAATACTCAACTTCACTCTCCGGAATAATGCAATTAACGTTTGATTCTAATTGTTCTGTATCCGGATTCAAAAAAGATAATGAAACGTTGAACTTTTTAATGTCCGTTTTTAAGTTCTTCATTACTTCACTGTTAAGAGGTATTATTCCGACTTCTATAATTCTTTTTGAATTAATATAATCAACAACCGTGTTTCCCGCTGCGTTTGTTTGTGCGTTATAGTTCGCACTATCTTTTATTTTTAAGGCGTTAACAAACATAGAATAATCGTTTGCGCCTATTTTAAAGTAAGCCACTTTACACCTCCTACATAATATTTAATTTTAATGAACCTGTTTGACGTGTAAGTTCGTTCATTGTGTTTATTGCTGTTTGTGCGAAAGTCTTGCCGTCAACATTTAGAACTACCGGCGTACTTCCGCCTGTTCTTGCTGCTAAACGATCCGCTAACTTATCCAACCACTCTAAATTGTTTTCTAGTGGTACAACGGCCTCTTTTCCGCTTTCTCCGACAACTGCTAATGTCGCGCTGTCAATGATTCCACCTTTTGCAAGTTTAGGCACGCTTAACTTAGATAACTTCTTAATGTTAACGCCCGGAATCTTATTAATAACGCTAATAGCCAAGTTAATAGCACTAATAAAGCCGTTAATAATCTTTATAGCACTTGAAAGCACGCCATTAATTGCACTCTTAACTGTGTTTGTTATTGCTCCACCTATTGCAGAACCAACCTTTGAAAATATATCTTTAATACTTTGCCATACACCACTAAAGAAAGACTTAATTGTTGAGAAAGTATTTTTAATATTTGTTACGGCTTGTTTGAACTTATCACTAAAGAAAGTTCCAACCGCAGAAAATACCGCCTTAATTCCGTCCCATAGTCCTTTAAAGAAGTCTTTGACACTTGAGAACGCGTTTTTGATTCCGTCTTTTGCTGAATTGAACTTTTCAACAAACCACTCTTTGACAACGCCGAATATATTAACTATTCCGTCCCATAAACCTTTAAAGAACTTCACAACCGGATCAACAACTTTTTCTTTGAACCACGTAGAAACTTTTTCCCATACGCCTTTTATCCATTCCCACGCTTTGCCTGCTGCTGCTGCTATTTCGTCCCAATATTTAATTACTAAAATAATTACTGTTACTAATGCTGTAACTGCTGCAACTATTGCTAAAACTATCCAAGTAACAGGACTAGCCGCCATTACTGCGTTAACAATACCCATTACGGTACTAAATACACTTAATGCTGTCGCAACAACTAAAATAACTGTTCCAAGTGTTGAAACTAGTTCCCAATTGTCCGCTATCCAACTAATAACGTCGCCTACTGCTTTCGCTACTTCTGTTAACGTTTCTTTAATAGCCGGCCCGTGTTCTTCTGCGAACTCTGTCAAGTAAGGCGTAAGTTCCGCCATTATTTCAGTTCCAAACTCTGCAAGCATTGTATTTAAAGGCGCCATTGCTTGCCCTAATTCCGCCATTTTTTCGTTTAGTTTTTCTTGTGCTTCGTTTGCTGCTAATATTTCTGATGCATTTTCTTCATACTTTGCTGATGCTTCTGAATATAGTCCATTTAACGTTTCTCTAATTAATGCCTCACGCTCTTGAGTGTTCGCGCATTTTAATAGTTTTTCGTTAAATGCATCTTCATTAATACCGGCCCAATTTAATGCGTCTGCTAAAGGCCCTGTAACTTGCCCGACTCTTGCTGTTTCGTTGGCTGCTTCTGTAAGCCCCTCAATTGGTAGAGAGTCGCCAAACGTTGCGTAGATACCTTGACAAATGTTAGTCCACTCGCTTAATTCTTTTTGACTAGTTGTTAACTTCGCTAAATGATTCGCTGCTTCAACGGACCTATCTGTATCGCCTAAAGTTCTAAATAAATCGTTGTAAACGTCTTTTGCAACACCTGCCGTAGAACCTGCTGCTTCAAATGCAGAGTTTAACTTTGCTTGCGCTACTCTATACTCTTTTGTTGAATCTCCAAGTGCTAAAAGCGCTGTTGCTGCTCCTGCAATTGCTGCGCCTGTTACTGCTAAACCTTTTTTTGCAGAGTCTCCGACTTTTTGAAATTCTTGATTAAATTCTTTAAAGTCCTTTTTCCCTTTTTCAGCAAACTTTTTAATCTCTTTTTTTCCTTTTTCAATTGCTTCTTTTAACTTTGCAATTTCTGCCGTAATTATTACTTTTAATTCTTCTGTCATTTATCCTCGTCCACCTCCTCGCACTTTTTTTTATTAAAAGCGTTCGCGAACTGTCTAAATCTTAACGCGGATAATTGGTCTTTTTTCTCCTGCTGCTTTTCTTGCATCTCTTTGTTATCGAATAAACTTGGATATGCTTCGTATATTGGAGGTAGTTTATTTGACGAGTGATATACACGTGATACGCTACGCCCTATTAAATCGGCCAAAATATAGTCGTAGGACGCCTTTTCTTGTGCTTCTCGACGTTTTACTCGTTCGTAACTTTTCAACGCTCTATCGACTTCTAAAAGCGTCATATCCCAAAAGTCTTTTTCTAGTATTCCAATATCTAATGCAGCGTCTAGCCACTTATATATATAAATCGTAAGTGGGAAAGATTCATTGTCTTCCCCGTCTATACGTTTTTTTCTTCGTTTGTTCCTTTGTCGCTTTTAATTAAGCCGGATACTTTATAAATATCTAAAATAGTTGTAATAAAGTCTGTCATTGTATGTTCTTCTAAATATTTATCAAAGATACTAAAGGCGTCGTCCATACTAATTCCGTGGTGGTATTGTTGTAAACTAGCCCATAATATAGTAACCATTGTTGTAACTTCCGGAATCTCGTCTCCACTTCCGAATATACTTAATGGATTCTTTCCTATTGCTTTTTCTAGTGCAACGATATTTCTAGTTGCAAGTCTTAATTTATAAGTTTTTTCTCCTACGTTAAAATCTAAATACATAATTTTCTCTCCTTTTTTTATTTAATATACAAAGACAGGGGAGAGGAGAGTTACTCCCCTGCCCCTATTCTTGTTAAGCCCAAACCATTTCTGAATTAGGTTTAATTGCTAAAGTGTAAGTTAATGCAGAGTTAACGCCTACACCGTCTAATTTAACGCTGCAAGTTCCGCTAAATGTGCAAGTTGCTCCGTCTGGTAGACTAACAACTACATTTTGTGAACCGCTTAATTCGTTTAGTTCTGTAAATTGTTCTTTTTCATATAAGAACTTAAATGTCAAACTATCTCCATAGTTTTTGATTCCGTCAGTAAACATATGAGCTGCGTCAGCAAGTGTTGTTATTTCAATTGCTTCTGCATCTCCGCCTAATTCCGGAATCTCTTGTAAGTTAGTTAGTAACTTTTCTCCAACTTTTAAAGTTATTCCTTTTGAAATTGTTGCCATTGTTTTATTCCTCCTCAAAGACTTCTAAAGCGTGCGCCTCGTAAGTCATTATTTTTTGAATCATTGTACTCTCTTTATCGTATAACTCTCTGCAGCCGATACGTTTCCAACCTAAAGGCCTTAAAGTGTTATCTATCTTTTGAGCGTATGTTTGTAAATCTCCTATATCGTTCCCCCATACTTTAATTTGATATTGAACCGAACTATAACCTAGTGTATCCCCTGTTTCGTTAGCAGAGTTATTTAACTCTAAATAACTAATACACGGCGTTTTAATTCCTTTGTGTAATATCATTTCGTAGTATGTAGGTAGAATAGTTTTGAGAGAGTTTACAAGTTGACTATGATAATTAATCATTTTTTAACACTCTCCCCTAATAGTTTTGTTATTTGTTCTTTATTCTCGAAAAGTGCCGGCCTTAAAAACGGTTGCGGCCTTTGTCCCCTAGTAAATATCTGTTCGCCCGTTTTCTCGTCTTCATATATCCACGGCGTTTTGCGTCCATTTTCTTCTGCAAAAAGTCCTGTACCGTATTCGACGTATGGAGCGTATTCTAAAGGCGTAAAGACAACGCCCTGTATTTCTTCGCCTGTTTCTCGCACTTCACTTTGAATAGAGTTTCTTAATGCTCCTGTATCTTTCGGAGCCGTTTGTTTTGCTGTTCTTTCAACTAACGCGCAACTCTTATACATTGCTGCTTTTATTTTGTCGGTATCTGCTATATCTTCTATACTTTGAATAACTGCATCTAAACCTTTAATATCCATTAAATAACCGCCATAAATAACTGATTATAACGTCCTAAAGGTATTGAATAAGTAACCTTAAGTTTTTTATCGCCGTAATGAATAATATAAGACTCGTCTACTTCTTTATTTAAAGTAAACCCGACATAACTAGCGCCGCTGTATAGGTTGTTTGCTGTTATTTGTTCGCTTGCAAAGTTTACCGCTATTTTAACGCTGCCCTCTGCTTCTATTGTTTGCGGTTGCCCGTACTCGTCTATTTCGTCACTAAGGCGTGTATATGTATATTCTCGCATTTGATTTGCTAACATATTTACACCACCTTAATTTTACGCTTTCTATCTAACACCGCTAAAATGTCAGCCGGATAACCGTCAATATAACTTTCAGAAGTGCCGCTATAACTTTGACTAGCCAAACCCTCCGAATTAACTCTATTTAGTTTTATAACAACTATTTTTTCTACAACGCTTTCAAGTTCTTTGTCTATTTCTCTATTGCAATAACTAGACACTTCGTTTCTTGCGTCTTCGATTAATAGATTAATTAAATCGTCGGAATAATTGTTCGCTGCATCTCCTAAACGTATCTTGATATTGTTAATCAATGTTATCCCTCCTTATTACAAGAAGCACGGCTATAAAACCGCGCTAATTGTTTTATTACGCTTTTGTAATTTTAACGATTTTAGTTGCGTCTACTAATGCTACAACGTAAGCAGTTCTTAAATATACAGAGTTTGTACGAGTGTCTGCATCTCTGTCTTGTTCTACTTCTACGTCTTTCTTTAAGAATAATTTAATTGCATCTTTAGACATAACATAAGCTGCGTCTGTAAGTGCTTTTGTAGGGATAGTAGGAATACCTGCAACAGTTCCTGTTTGTCCGTTGTAAACAACTTCTCCCATACGTGCTGCTTTGTAATCTTCGTCTTTTCTAAGTTCTGCTTTCCAAGCGTTTGGATATACAATGAATAAATCGCTTTCGTTTTCAATATTTAAAGCACTAATTCCGTCTACGATAGCTTCATATCCGAACTTTGCTGCTGTGTGTGATAAAGTTGCTTTTGCTGCTTCTTCAACAAAGTCTGCTGCCATTTTGTTAACCATTACTTGATTAGCACCTTTTAACATATTGTCAACGATAGTGTTGTCTTTCATATAGTCTTCGTCAAAGTAGTCAAATGCTTGTTGAACTAATTTAACTGTATAATCGTTTGGTACGTAAGAGATAGAACCTCTGTTAGTATTTCCTTTTCCTGCTTCTAATTCTTCTGCAGTTCCGCTGTATGTATAAGTGTTGATAGTTTTAGTCATACCTGCGTTTTGTGATAATTCTGTATCTACTGCCATTAAAGAACGAGTATTTACAGAAGTAGTTAATAAATCTTTTAATTTTGCTTCTAATACTTTATTTGCATATACTGTGTTTGCCATTGTTTAATTCCTCCTAATTATCCGAATAATGCTTTGAACTTGTCCGGATCGTTTGCCGCTAACTCGTTCATTTCGGATAGACTTAATTTTTTTGCGTTTTCTTTTGTTAATTCAGCCGGCGCGCTGTTTCCTTTTGGTGCGTTACCTGCTAAACGTTTTTCAATTTCTGCTGTAACTGCTGCTTTGAATAACTTATCCAACTTGTCAATGTTTGCTTGCGACTGTGTTAAGTCGTCATTAATAACAATAATGTCTGCAAACTCTGCACTTAACCCGCGTGCTGATAGAACGCTTTTTAGTTCGCTTTTATTCTTTTCAATTTGAAATGCTGCTAATTGTTCTTCTAATTCAGCAATACGATTTTCGCTTTCTGCTTTTGCTCTTGCGTCGTCGTCTAGTTTTGATAAAGATAACTCTTTCTCGTGCTTTTTCGCTTGTGTTCTTAAAGCCTCTGTTACTCGCTTGTCTGATTCGCTTTGAATCAATTTCAATACTTCTTCTTCTGTGTAAGTTTTTGCTTGAGCGTCGCTTGCTGCTGGGTTGTCTCCTGCTGCTGCCCCGTCTCCTGCATCTTCTGCGAAGAATTGGATATTAAGTTTTAATAGATTTTTTACGTTAACGTTTTTATTTTCCATTTGTTCCTCCTAAGTTCTAGTTAATTACTAGCCCTTTTCTAAATGATTTTTAGTTGCTTCTTTAATGTCTAGCCCCTAGAAAGACATTTACTTGTTCCTTATTGGAATAATGCTGCATCTGCAACGAGGGTGCGCCGGTACAGGCTCGCGTTCGCCTATTTCGTGAACTGTTCCGTGTAACCTGCCGCATATTTCGCAACGTCTTTCGTCTTCTGCTGCCCTAACTCTGTATTTTTGTATACCATAGTCCATATATCGTTGACGTGCTGCTGTGTTTTGTATATGTGCTATTTCGGTTTGTACTAACGCGTCCGCCCTGTGATAACTCACTTTAAAACGTTCAACTAATAACTTTTTTAGTTGCGTAGTCTTGCGCCCTGTTATAACGCTATCAACTAGCCCCTCATTTAAAGTCTCTACAAGTTGCTCTACGTTTTTCCATATCCTTTGCTTATAGTCTTGACCGTCCGCGCACCATATAGCGTTAATAAGTTGCATAGCAGCCGCTTTGTCTATATTTGTAAATGCTTCTAAACTTGGAATAGCAATAGAATAATAAATATCAAAGAAATGTATCTCGAATATTTTACTTGCTGCTGCAATTTGTTTATCTCCTAGTTTTTGCAACTCATTTCTTAATTGTGCCTGCATAGTCCAATATCGATCTAATTTGTATAAATCGGCCGGCGTTACTTCTTTCCCCTCTGCTTTTGCTGCCATTATTTTGTCATAAGTCGCCTCAAAGTCAGCAATAACGCGTTTCATTGAACTACCAAAATATTTTTTTAGTTGTTTTTCTATTTGTTTAATATTTTTATTTGATATTTTTGTTTGCTCTCTCGCTAAACGTTCTTCCCAATATTCCTCATTACGTTCTAGTGCTTTTTGTATGCGTTCCTCTTTAGTCATTTAACCACCTCGCTAAATGCCTTTTAAACGGCTTCTGCTTCTTCTTCTTCGTCGTTAGTGGTATTTGTTAGTCCTAAACCGTATAAGTCCATATTCGCCTGTTTTTGTTCGTTTACGGCTTCTATTTCTGCGTTTACGTCTTGAATAAAGTCTAATTGGCTTAATAATGTCGCATCTGATACAGTTCCTTTTAATGTATTAATCATATTAATAACGGCTGCTGTATCTTCCGGAATATTTCTTTTAAACTCGATTTGAATATCTCTAAATACTTCCTCGCCTAGTTTTAATGATGCAATACTGCATATAATCTCTACACGTCTTTGAAGTGCCTTTTTCATTTCCGCGCATATCTTCGCTGCTCTTGTTTCCATACCTGTAAGACGGTATTGAATAGCAATTCCACTTGATACACCACCAACGAAAGACTCACTTGAAAAGTCCGGACACGCTGCTATTCTGTAAATACTTTCGTGAATACGTTTTAATATGTTTTCTACTTGCGCGTCGCTTGCTGCTTTTGTTAACCAATTCGCTTGTGCGTTTTGTGGTAGAATAAGCACTCTATTTTCTTTCATACTCTTAATATCTTCGCTGTCTGCGTCCATACCTGTAAGAGTTAAGTAAGCATCACAGAAAGCGCTATAATCGTCTATTTCACTACTTAATAACTCGTTAGATGCATCTTGTAATGAAATAATACACTCGAATATACTCTTTTCGTCCGGAAGCGCCCAAACGTTCGCCGGACATTGATTAAAGAAGTGATACTCTTCACTAACAAAAGTTATAAGTCCGCCTAGCCCGTTCATTGTGTAATGCTTCACAACCCACTCGCTGTAAACGTCAACGTTCCAAACGTCCGAATCGTCCCACTCGTTCGCCTTATACATACGTACGAAATGAAGCAAGTCGCCTGTTAGACTATCGTCATATACTGCGAAACATTGTGTCGGATCAATTAATTTGAATCTAACTTTTCCAACTTCGTCAGTAAACATTAATTCGCTTGCGCGGCCATAAACTAACGCTTGCAATAAAAAGTCGCTGTCTTCTGCTTGATAATCGTTATAACGTAATATATCCATTACGTCCTCTATATCTTGCTCGCTTCTGTAACTTATGTAACCCGGAGACGCTAAATATCCGCAATAACTGTCTGCTATGTTCTTGCAGTAGTTAGTAATAGTACGGCTACACGGTTTTGTTAAATCAGAATAAACTTTGTCTAATATCTTTTGCGCCCCGTCATAGTATTTTTTGTTATTTTCTAGTTTTGGCTTTTCGTTTGCTATGAACTTTTGAATCATTTTATCTAATAGTTCAATAGTTAACTCTGTATTTTTGTTGATATAAAACATTTAAACCTCCTATAAACCTAAGACGGCCTTATTCATTGTCTTAAGTTTGTTATTTGTATATATGTCGGAATAACCATATCTGCACGCGTCAATTGCGTGACTCCACTCGTGCGTTGTGTCTTCCGTGTACTCTCCTGTTTGTTTTGACTTGATATAACTAAAGTTTTCAAGTTCTGTTATAAAGTTTTTGCAGCGTGGATGTACTACTAATAAATGATCCTGTAAAAACATTAGCCCTGCTTTTACGCTGTCTTTACCTTTGCTACACGCCTCCGCCCGTATTCCCTCACTTTTAAAGTATTGAATACTACGCGGCTCTGCTGCATCAACGTATATTTTTGTTTTTCGTAGATTCATTGAATCAATAGCAGCCGCCAACTCACTCAACTGACAACCGCTTTTATAAAACTCATTAAATACGTAAATAGTCTTGTTTTGTCTATCGTATAGAGTTTCTATAATTGCTGACTTATCTATCCACCCCAAGTCCATACCAACTCTGTGTTCGTAACCTAGTTTTGCAAGTTCCATACTGTCGAACTCTTCACGTCTCCAATTTTGGAATACAAGTCCCTCACTATCAACGCCCCACTCTCCGTCGCAGAATATACGCGCTTTTGCAGGGTTTCTTTTGTATAGTTCTTCTAGTTCTGCAACGTATGCATCATTTAAAAACGGGTTGTCTTTATATGTACTATGTGTGTATTTAAAACTTGTCGGAGGGTTTACCTCGCAAAAATCATATAACCAATGATTCCTGCTAATAGGGTTGAACGACAATATTATTTGTTGATTCTTATTTTTACCCCTCATACGTAAGTTCAATTGCTCTACTATGTTTTTAGGTACTTCAAACGCTTCTTCTATCCATATAGTCCCTATGTTGTTAAGTGAAAGTAATTTTGTTTCCTCGTCTAGTCCCATGAATATTATTTCCGATCCATTTGGAAACTTTATATTGAAGTCTGATTCTCTGATACTTAAATAAGGCGTAAGATGCCATTTTTCTAATATGTCTTTAAACAAAGAAAAACAAGTGTTACGCAATGTCGCTCCTGTTCTTCTCGTAACAAGTATTTTAATCTTTTCCATTGTTGCTCTAACTATTAACTTCTGTGTGATAAAATAACTTTTCGCACTTCCTGCCGAACCTTTGTATATTTCCCACCTATTCGAATAGTCAGTTAATAACGGAAAGAATAACGGGACGAACTCACTCTTTTTTAAGTTAAGTGTTATTGTTCCCAATTAAATCAACTCGTTAACTCTTTTTTGAACTGCTGTATAACTGTATCCGGCTGCTCTTAATCTTTTTTTACGTTCTTCGCCGTTGCCCCACTCTCCACGAATAACCTCACGCGCTAACTCGTCTATACTCTTTTTTGCCGGTTTTTTTCCGTATAGCATTTGATTAACTTGTGCTTGTACTGCTGTGTAACTGTATCCTGCTGCTTCTAAACGTCTACGTCTGTCTGTACCGTTTCCCCATTTACCTGCTATTACTTCACGTGCTAACTCGTCCACAGACTTTTTAACACTTTCCACAACCTTTGACGGCTCTTTATATTCTTTCGCGTATTTTTCCGGATCAATATATGTATTATTTTTTAAGTCAACTATTCCTAAATGTAAATGTACGCCTGTCGCAAGTCCTGTCATACCTGTTGTGCCTAGTTTTGTTCCTTTTGTTACTGCTTGTCCTTTTTTTACGCTAATTGAATCTAAATGCCAATGATAAAACATTTTATTAATACGTGGATATTTTACTTTTACGTATTTCGCCCCGTACTTGTCTGTTCCTGTTGAATAAATAGAACCGTCTTCAATTGCATATTGTGCTATTTTCTTTCCGTTTGTTCCGTAGTCTGTTCCGTTGTGTCCGCTTGGCGCAAGCCCTGCTTTTGTTGGAATCGGATCACGTGAACCAAAAGGCGACGTAATATAATGTTTTGCCCCTTTGAAAATAAGTTCTGATATTTTACTCATAATATAACCTCCTATTTCTTCATAGTTGACGCTGCTTTATCTCCTAGTAAATAAGTAGATATTAC
>UZAT01104877.1_pt1 | contig 16045 bp, 29 predicted proteins | sample 2160861 | NCBI WGS metagenome assembly UZAT01 (sample SAMEA5138306, study PRJEB28736) | viral metagenome | reverse complement strand
GCATCAGAGAGTATAGCATTGTCAAAAGAACTGCCATTACCTACTAGATAGTCACATCCGTTAGACGTGAAAAACGTACTAAACTCATCCAGCACAATGGCTAAGTCACATGGTTTTGGATAAATGAGTGCATCACGTGCATCTTCATTCTGCTTTAACCACCACATAATTGTATCTGCAGTTACTTTAAGACCAGCTTTTAGAGATGATTCCAGTGATATATTACAATGAAAAGTTTTCTCTATCTGCCCATCATCACTCTCAAGGATGACTGCACCTAGGGATACTATCGCTGTATTCCCACCTGTCCCCATCGTTTCTAAATCTATTACACAATATTTCATTAACTACTCCTTGGTATACCTAATGAACTATGCCTATGTACAAGCATAGTCCACGTGTATTACTCTTCAGCTGAACCTTCGGACTTACCAAAGAACTGTGCTCGAAGTTTTTTTGCACTCTTGGCAGCCTCAAGTAAAAATACTTTGTCCTCCTGAAGTGAGAGTATTTGCTTAAAGGCATCAAGATTACCTCTTACAAAAGCTCGCTCTGCTTCAGCAATTCTCATATCAATATCGATAATTGCATCTAGTTCGATATTGTCGATAAATGCAGCTACTGCTCGTTTAGCCGTTTTCTCAAATGATGGTAGTTTAGCTCCCATCAACTCTTCTGGGGTCTCATTAAATAAATCTGTAAATCGTGACATGTGTGGCTCCTTACTCTGTTTCTATTCTAGCGATTAACAATCGCTTTCTTGCTTTTTGCTTGGTTCTATTATCACTAGTGATTGTAGTGTGCTCAGAAAAGCGTCTATTCACACTATCTGGATTGTTTAGTTGCTGCTTCATAAACTCTCTCTCAGTATAGCCATAGGTCATATCTGGTTTACACGGAACTACTTTCTTACGCTCTCGCAGCGTATCTCCTAGCTGTATATTGCCAGTAATAATCTGAACATAATTTGAAGCTTTTCTAGGTGTGAAGCGCTCCCCTATATTATTGCTATCATATGCACTCCATATTACTTCGACTGTTCCATCGGATAGACCTACAACTATTTGTGTCGTGTCTTCAAATGAGTGTAGATACATTTGACCTGTCTGTACATGAAACTTTGGCTTTGGCTCATCTGACATCTAGTCCTCCTTATATACACTAAATAGAGCCGGGTAGTAGTCAATCAGTAATTCTCTGCACATACCTGCAAACAATTGCATATCTGGATGTGCATCTTTAGCTGTACGTAAATCAAAGAAGTGTAACCACTCCCTCGCATTCATGGTAATAACAATTTCTGTAGCGAGGCTCTGTGGAAGCACATCCCGTGCTTCTTGCTTCTGGCAACCCATTTCTCTTAGCATGACATAGTTGCGCTCAGCAGATAGCATAGCTGACTCCCACTGGTCTTGGATCTTAGCACGTTCGGCAGAGTCTTCAAAACGACTGAACCATGAAGGCGTAATAACGCACATATTACTTTCATCTACGTATCTCGTAGAAGACTGTGTATAGCTTGCTATACGATGGCGAACTAGCTCGTGACTTACGCCTCTATTTGTTGTACCAATTATGGTACATACCAAATGCTCAAGAACACTGAGATGCTTCTTCTTACGAAGCATCTCTAACATACTACGATCCGTATTAGGCCCAATCTTATCTTGACTTTGCCATGCAACCCTTCCGCATCGCTCTAGAAATCTGCTAGGTGTTCCAGATACAGGATGCGTGGTAGCCATAAGCTCGACGCATTGTTCAACAATTTGCATTACATTCTCCTTACATAATAGTATGAGTTTTTAACTAAATAATATGAGCGCATATCTAGTTCCATTTTAGATATAGCAAAGACTCTTGCTATATTTCTGTTAAGTCTTTCTTTGATAGCATCTTCGGTAAACACTACGTCTGTCATTTACATCTCCTTATTTACGTAATAGTTCTGCTACATCCTGCTTTACACCTGGAGTGTAGCAATGCATACAAGCACTACACTTCTTTCCAGCACATCTAAATGCATCTTCCGGTATTAGAGATGCATCATCATATACAGTGAATACAATATCAAAACCCTGCGCTTTACTGTCAGGCTTATTTATATGGTAGCTTGATTGAACGAGAACAAGATTCTTTGTCTGTCCGATATGGTTAGCAATAGCATACTGTACTATATTTATCTGCTTAGTCCACCAACCAAAGACAGTTTCTGGATTTGATTCTATCATTCGCAGTAAGTTGCTCGCTTGTAACCTATTATCAATTTCACCATGTGCTGAAATACGTACCATGTCTCCAATAGCAAATCTCGGTAGTTCCTGATCTTTTAGAGGAATACTTAGAAGAGCTGCGTTACTGGCCCATGGCGCATTACATGCTTTTCGGTATGTCTTTAACATACGCCTTGAGTAGCAATATTCACAAACTGTGCCTTTTGTTTTTGCCATTTTCTGACAGAAGACAGCTGTCAAAGGGCTAAAGTTAATAGCCTTAAAACCTTTGAGCTTCCCTGACATTGTAGAGATTTTTATAGCCTGATCCATTGTAGCCTCCAATGCGTTCTGCGCATTTTAATATTCGTGCTTAAAGCACTAAAGGGGAAGTCGGGAGTCGAACCCAAATCCATTATCTTTGCACCAATCCAAGAAGCATAGCTGATCAGACTAATTTTCTCGATTGGCATTAGCAAAAATAGTGTGCATTGCCACCATCTGCCTCAGCCCCATGGTGTCATATTATCAGACCTTTATGACGAAGGTTCACGTGGTATTGGCAAAGCACGTGCAATAGCTGTCTCACCAGCTATCCTGCCCATCACACGGCATACCTTCTGTCAGTCAGTATGCCAGCCTGAAGTTAATCCGGTGTAGGTCACCACCCTTTAGTACCTCTTCATACGAAGAGGTTATAGGCACATGTCACTTTTGACATGTCATGTGCCAAAGGCCTTTTACCAAGTCCTTGTAAATACGTTACAGTAATCAGCCCACATTTCTCTATCTTGAGAGATAAAGTTAATAGTGTCAAGAACTTTTGTATAGAGTTTCTTTTCAAGCTCTGCATAGTCTGGTTCTTCAATAGACACTTTATGTACATCGATAACCTTCCAGTCTCTGCCTTTTTCTTCATTGTTACCATTCTGATCTAAGAACTCAGCAACAAGATAGTCAAAGGTAGCTACTTTATCGAGGTACATATACATTAAATGCTGCGCTCGGTTTGCATAACTTGCATCAGATGAGTACTTGCCTGTCTTCCAGGAAGATGTTGTTTTAATATCTACGTGGTGGCAAGGGACTCTCTTCTTTGTACCTACAGGTGTATTATACTGAACAATATCAGCTTTGCCATAGAAGGTAAACGCTTGCCCATCAACCGTAAATGATCCCTTCATTTCTTTCTGTGTTTCAGCACCATTCTGTAATGCATCATAGAATACATCAAGTTTACTTACATCACAAAGAACATCATGCGCAAAAGCCTTTTGGAATACTTCGAGTCTTGTTCTACCAAATGCGCACAGCTTGTCCTCAAAGTCCTGTCCTCGCTGTGTAAAGTCTGTTTGTGTAAATGTGTTGTTTCGCTTAAGCTGAGCCTTCATATCAATAAGGCTTTTAGCCTTCCAGATACTTTCGCTTCGCTGTCCTACATGAAATGCTACGGAATCAATAAGCGAACTTGTTATAAACAAAGGCTTATTCTCAATGTCAAATTGTCTCTTGGCTTCCATCATTTGCTCCTACTGAATATATTATTTCTATCTCATTTAATATGCCTCTTATTGTTGCTATAGATTTTAGTATACCCTTGCCACCTGACCCCATGTCACGTGCCATGCAAGATACTGCTTTAAGCAAACTATTTATCAGAGCGCTTATATCCACAGGAACCTCCTAGTGAGCAAATGGAGCAGGGCTCTTGGCTAAAATCTTTAGTATAATGGTATACCCGTGTATGCGCTCTTGGTCCTCTTCGTGTAAAAGGATAAATGTAGAGTGCATCAACTGGTATAAGGATTCGCCCCGCAATGTTTATACTTGGTAGTTTACCAAAGGAATTACCAAGAACGACATACTTGGAAATAGTTTTTACGCTTTTGTTTAGAAGAGATGCTGCTATTCGCTCTGTCACGTACAGCAGTCCATCTAATTCTATTACTGGATACTTTCTCATAATTAATACTATACAAGTAGTATTTAATTATGTCAAGGTTTAACTCCGCCCTTTGACCAGGCAATAAACTGATCCTCTGTAATAATAGGAATACCAAGCTCAGCTGCTTTCTTATTCTTAGATGATCCAGATGTAGTATCATTTGTTACTAAATATGTTGTATTTTTCACAACTGAACTCTTTGTCTGTCCTCCAGCTCCTCTCACTAGCTCTTCGGCTTCCGCTCTTTTCATTGTATGCATCTCACCTGTGAATACAATGACTTCCCCTGTCATGGATCCAGTGGCAAGGGCAGAATGGCATGTTATATACTGCTGCATGCCAAGCATATCTTCCAGATTGTCTGTTATACCACTTTGAAGTGCCTCAAGGGTTATATGACCTACTCCTGGAATACTGTCTGTAGCAAGTAGATCCATTGCTAGGAGCTGTGAAATAGTTGTGTAACCTGCGCTCTGTATCGACTCTATCGTAGATTGTCCTATGCCATCAAGGGAGAATCCTGCAATAAACTGAGGAAATGTGCAGTCTTTCTTGGCAACAATCGATTTGAAAAGCTTAAGCACATTTTCGCTCGTTTCACGTGAAACATATGTAGCATCTTCGATGGTTAGATATGCTTCTTTGTAAAGATGCGTTATGCTTGGATATTTCAGAGCAAAACCTTTTGCAATAGCAGGTCCGACTCCTTTTATTTCCATTGTATCAAACCACTTAATAAAGCGTTGTGCTAATACTTCAGGACACTTCTTGTTAGGGCATATGAGAAAAGCTCCTTCCATCTTTGTTACTGTCTTACATGTAGGACACTCCATCGGAGGAATAAACACTTCGTGATGTGCATCTGTATGTATTGCACTCTCCACTTTAGGTATTATCTCACCACATTTTTTGATAATTACAGTACAACCAACAACGATGTCCAGTTCCTGCATAACCGACATATTAGCAAGACTTGCTCTTTGCACTGTTGTGCCATTAAGTTCTACAGGCTCAAATATAGCAACGGGTGTAAATGTCTTACCGCTTTGGCTCCATTCAATACCTAGAAGTTTAGATGCTGCTGTATCAAGCGGATACTTAAATGCGATCTGCCTCTTGGGGCGTGGAAGAGCTCTGTCAGCTTTGTCCCGTAGAAAAGGCTTAATAACAAGACCGTCAACATCATAGGGGATCTGACCTTCGTCTCTCTCACCATATCTTGTCATTCTGTGCATTATCACTTCTTCTTTAGTCTCTGCTCGAATGTACATAGGGATAAGGAATCCAGCTGACATAAGCTTTATTAGTACATTTATTTCTGTATCACATGGTGTATCCTCTTCAATATCATATGCAATGAATGTCAGATACTGACATCCTTCACCATCCTTACGCTTCATTGTACCTACAGCGCTGTTTCTCGCGTTCTTACCTTTATTTGGCATTGAGTCGAAATCAGTGCTTGTTATTACAACTTCACCGCGAACTCCGCGTATGCTTCTATCTACTGTTCGTGGTACTCCCTTCATAAGGAGTGCATTAGAGAGAATGTTATCCCCTTTGAGACCATCACCTCGAGTTACAGCAGCGAATATAACTCCATTTACATACTGTAGTTCTAAACTTGCACCATCTAGTTTGTCTTCAACGACAAAAGGGCCTTCTTCAGGCCAAAGCATGAACTCATCTTTATTTGCTGCTTTGTTTTGGGAACCCATAGGCATTATATGCTTCGTTTTAGTACCTATAGATGGTGTTCCGACATTTGCTAGTACAGGGCTGTCTGGCTTAAGTAGCCTGAGCCTGTCTACTATGGCATCATAGGCATCATCGGATAGTACAGCTGTTTCCTCATAATAGAGATGCTGATTCCTTTTAATCTCTTTTTCGAGCATGTCAATTTCTTGTTGCATACGTCCTCCTAATATAAAAGGAGTCCTATAATTAGGACTCCTTCGGTTAACTTTTAAGCATTTGCCTCGTAATACACCGAAGAGGCGGTTTTGTATAATATATGCCAGAAGCATTACACAATACTCTGTACCTCTCCCCCTCTTGCACAAAATCTGTTTGCTGACAGAGATAGCAATCATGGCATGCTCCCAGCTCTTCTTTTGTTAGCTTAGGAGTTGCTCTAGTAATACCCTTACCAGCTATACCATCACTTTGTTTCGGCATTAGCTAGTTCCTGATCCGCTGGGTAAGGGCCTGTGTAGGAAGCAGGTGCTTCGCCACCTACCTTCTTCAGTTCCCATATACCGATTCTTGGATTCATCTCTATCCAATATCTGTCCTGGGGAGCTGCAGTGTCTAATGCCTCTTGAATAACTTTTCGAAGCTCTGCAGGGCGTAGATGCTTGTCATCCCACACTTCACGAACAGTCCATATCTTCTTTGCAGTAAACATCTCCGCAATGTAATCCCCCGCGCTATCTTTCTTACTTGGTCGTCTTGTATCAAACATACGAAGAGGCATTAAGTAAGAGATAGCTTGCTGTATAGGTGTTGGAAGTTCTACATCATCTGTAATTAAATGCTTAAGAAGCAGATATATAGCAAAGGTCTTCTTTCTGTGAGGCTCTGTTTCATTCGTAAAGAGTTCTGGATCAAAGTTCTGTATGGCTTCCAGCCGTTGGTCCTGTGTCATTTGCTATCCTTTAAGTAGTAAAGAATCTCTTCTTCTGTACCTTGCTTAATTACAGAACCCGTTGGGTGTTTGTTGTCTAGTAAGAACTCTCTCTTTATTTTCTCAATCATGTGCCATGGACATCTTATAAGATAGACGGTCTGTGCATGCTTATAAGATAAAATAGCGAAGGGCTTATTCTCCTTTCTACGCTTTGCATTAATAGATAAAAGTGTACTTTGTACACTCTCTCTATCCTTCGGTTCATCCTTTACAGGCGCGTCACTAGAATCATCTTTCGCATTACTATCCAAAGCATTTTCCTGTTCGCTGTCTCTGCGTACTCTTGCATACTTGTTCTCTTTTTCCACGTATCTCTCCTATTCTAAAAGCTGAAATATATGATCAACCGATACCGGAGGATCATCTCGACCTACATGGACTACTGAGCCATCTGTATCCTCAAGCATACCACGAATAGTAGCTGTTGTAACACGTGATGTCTTAAGAAGAGCCACATGTGTTTCTTTAAGATCAGTTAGCTTATCACGCTCTGCTATAAGCCCTTTTATCTCGCGAGCTAGAGCTATTTTTTCTGCTTCTTCCTCGAGAGATAATCGCTCCTGTGTGCTCTTGTATATAAATAAGCTCAGTTTAGTTTCAGCCGCCTGTATATGCATAAACAGAAGCTCTGTCTTAAGTTGCATTATTTCTGTTGCTCCGAATAGCTCTTTGTATAGCTCTCTTCGCTTACGTGATAATATGCTTAGCTGCTTTGTTGTCATATCAAGTTCACTATCTGCTAATAGTGCGACAGGCTCTTGTATGACACACTCTAAACATATTCTTTGCTTGTGAGCAATCGGGTAGAAAGGCTTATGGCATGTTACGCATGTCACCCAATGTGCTACTTTTGACATTAGAGCAACTCAGGTATGTATTGTTTTGCTATACACTGTACACAGCCAACATCTGGATGGAGTACATAAGAATCACATTTAGGGCACACAGTTACTGGAGGATAGTATGTTTGCTCGTATGGTCTAGTCCCCTCTGCATCAGCCAGAAGTGAACTAAGAAGCCCTGTATCTGCTTGAGATAATCCATAAGGTTCGAAACATAACATCTGGTAGTCAGCTGTTTGTATCTTGCGTATTCCTGATTTTGTATTGTACACATCAAAATAGGATTTTATGTTATAGATAAGTGCTAGCTGATCTAAGATGTCATTTGGACTGATTCTTCGAGGTATTACCGTTTCACTTATAACAGCCAAGGATATGTTGGATGTCCTTGTACCTTCTAGCATACTATATACTTTTGAGTCGGGTGCCTGTCTTGCTTTACGTGTCGCAAGAAAAGGGATTGCTGCCTTCATCTGTTTTAGCTCATCATATACTTTAATACACTGAGGTACTGTTAGATAGGCTTTTGGCCTGTTCCCTAGTACTTCAGATACGATAGATCTAACAAGCCATGCGGGGACAGCTAAAAGCGCTGCGAGGTCATTTTGGCTCATAATTGGTATTTCATTGCTCACTTATTACTCCTTGTAATAATTTAATATGGCTTCTACATCAACTCCAGATCCTTTAGTTCCATACATTCTGAGCATGAACTTCCTGGCACGATTATTCAGTACATCTACATGCCATGGCGTAATATTGCCTCTATTTCCTAGGGGACTCTTTCGACCTGACATGTGTTTTCGCTGCTCCGGCTTAATTACAGAAATCAATCTCAAGTTGGTAGCCGCAACACCATTAGAAATATACCAGATACCTCCTGCGGTTATTTTTGTATAGATAATGTAATGCATTACTACCTCTTGTAATGTAGCACATAACTCTTATAATTGCAAGAGTTATGTGCTGTCTTATTATTCGTCTACAAGACCTTTTCCTTCATTGGTAAAGAAGAGTGGTGAGCATACATAAAATGTATTATCACTTTTCTTCACAACAAAATCTTCTAAAGATGCAGTCTGTATTTTATCAAGATTCGTTACTGTAAGTACTCCGTCTTGCCATCTAGCATCAGGACAGAAATCTGCAATCTCTGCATAGTTTGTCCCGATCCACTGCTTAAAGCTTATTTGTTGATTCACCAAGCAACTCCTCTCTAGTTATCCACATAGGATCTCCTATGTATCCACAGTCATTACAGAAGTAATCACCATTACGCAGAATAACCATTTCGTATTTCCTGCACCTCTTACATAATGGCACTTTGTCTGTGTTTACATTATGCTTTTTCTTTCTTGCCACGCTAATCTCCTTTACCATGCAATATGAAGCTTGGATGCTTCTGCTAGAATATGTGTAGAATAACCATAATTAGCATAAAAGTCTCGTAGCTTTGGTACTCTATCGAGTGGAAGGTCTTCAATAACAGTAACAAACAAACCTTTATTTGATGCTTCTTCTATACATGCATTTATTATACATATAGTATCAGCTAACTGTGTCGCAATAGCTCTGACAGATCTAATGTGTATTTCTTCTGCAATAAATGGCATTTTATCCTCCTTTTCTTTAGTTATAGTTGTTTGCCAACAGTCTTCAGACTTTTGCCACATGGTGCATATCCCATCACATTCAATAGAACAGTTATGTAACAAACATCTCGTAAGCGTTGAATCAGAGTGTCTACAGTTAGATCATATTGCTTTCATGTCTACTCCTTAGTGTAAGATGCAATTGACAGTAGAATATCAGCACACAGAATTGCATCGTCTAGGTATGTTCCGCGATGACTTTTAACAACTGTAGGCTTATTATCAAATGGTAATATCCAGCTACATTCTACATATGCTTTTATGTCACGTCCTATGTATATTTCATACCGGAGAGAGCCCATAATGTTCAAGCAAATGTAGTCTAATAGTGCGCTACCATTTGAGGTGGCTTTCAGCATCCAGTCTATTTTCGACTGCCTACTGCTGTTTGCCATTTCCTCAAAGGCACCTGCCTCATGTAATAATTCATTAATAAGAAAAGGCACTGTAGTACTATTCGTACAAAGTGCCTCTCTTATTTTTATGTGGAGATCTCTCATATAATCGGTACAAGGAGTAAGCTATACATAATATAGATAAGAGCCACAGCTACAGCGATTGTAAATATTAAGTATAGTTTTTCACGCATCCTCTGCTCTCCTTACACACCTTGAAGATACTGTAGCATATACACCTAAGTTCTCCCTAGTTAGCCCTACGCATACAATAATATCCTCCTCTTCTGTGACAAATAGAGATCTACCTGTTATTGCTACTGTGTCTGAAGGAAGAGCGTACCTTGCGAATACGACATACCTTGGTAACTGATATGGCCCATTAGGAATTACTTCCAAGATTTCACCTCGGTCAAAAGCTGGTGTTTTATATGCTAGGTGTTTCAGTATATCCTCAATGTTTGAGTTTATAGAGGCCTTCTGTTCTCTCTTAATATCTGCTAGATTACTAAAAAGTTCTTTTGCTTTCTTTAGAGTATCATCGAAGCTATCTTCTTTTTGCTCGCTCATACTAGCTCCTTTAGCTTAGCTATTGTTTTCTTCGCTTTTAGTAGTTCATTAAACAAGTATGTCTGCAATGATCTAGAGTGATCTCCAAATCCTGTGTTAATGTGTACAATTTCTTCTAGAAGTACAGACTCCCATCCATCTGGTGCTGTAGCATCAACTGATATGTACATCGTATGCACTGTCTCCATGCCAACTGGATCTTCTACTCGAGCCACTGTATTCTTATCAACAAACTTACAGTATTTTATACTCATTTTAGCTTTTATGCCAAGCTTACTAAGGCTTCTACGAGCTAGACTTATCTCTCTCTTTAGCTCTTTAGAGGGAATTGCTTCAGAGCGTGTAGCTGTAAGGTCTCCATGAACAGGTAAATCTGACCACTGTTCTTTAAGGGCCCTTAGTAGCGCAGATGGTAGCGCTATATAGTTAGCTACAATATCATCTGGATAGGCACTCACAATTTCACACGCTATAAATGTTTTGCCATAAGCGAAGAGTACATCTCTCCATGTACTAGAAAAATTGGATACGTTCCAACCCGATGCATAGGACTCCCATGTATAGGATGGGTTTGACCTGTAGCTTTCAACTACCTCCGTGATAATTCTTATATTGTCCGTATAGGCAAGCATTTTATGTATTTCGCAGCTTACGCTATAGGGAGAAGTCACTACGCGACTCTCATTAATATCTACGTCTTTAATATCATAGCTAAAAAGAGCTGCCATATTATCTACCCAAGGCGTTACTCTAATACCTTTTCGGTAAATAGTATTTTTTGGAAGCCCTTTAAGTATATTACCATAAGGCGTTCTGGCAATAGGTTCTACATCTGTTACAACAATATTTGTGATATTCTCTACGATCTCTTCAAGCTCAGCTGTAAAACTTACATAGATTCTTGTAGTACCTGCTATTCCACACGGTATTTCATCTTCCTCCGTAAAAGACTCTCCACCTTCGTCTATTGCATTACAGATGAACTCGCGCATTGCCATCCATAGTTCCCAGTTTGGTCCTGTTCTTGTTGTAAGGGATGTTTCTTTACCATCTATCATAATTCTGCTAAAGGTTTCATTTCTGAATGATATCTCTTTAATTCCTACTTCTACTTCATAGGTACCAGAGAATATCTTTACGTCATATCCTTCACGTAAGAGAAGGGCTAATGCATATTTGTTTCCTGATCCGAAAAAACCTATTTTGCTATCATCTCCTTCTTTTGAAGAAGCGCCTAGAAGTGTGAATGCATTAATGTCTACTTCGCCTTTATTCTCAATTCTAAAATAATTCATTATAAACTCCTATTATTTGATACTTGCAATAACTTCATTTGCTATTACTTCTAGCATATGCTCACTTACTAGATCTGTGATATTAATACCATCTGCTGTCTGTACAGAATGAATCTCAAATCCGTCAGCATAACCTGGGCTGCTTGTTAAAGGGTCTCCTGTAATATGCTCTTTTTCCCCTTTCATAAACTCACCTGTTATAATAAGATCTGCTTTAGTTACAGTTACGTTATATGTCATTGCTTATTCCTTAAAATACGCATTCTCATTTGCTCAGGTATATATGAGCTGATACCAACGCTATACTTACCAAGTGGATGTCCTGATATAGTAGTAAGTAGTGCATTGAGTGGGTTAAGTATTATTTCATCTTTCATTACAGTAACTGACTCTCTTTTAACATTATCGTAGAAGCCTTCCCACTTAGTCACTTCCAGGGATACATTTTTAATGCCAAGCATGGTTGCTTGCGCTGGTGTTATAGCAGATGCAACTTTACGCTTTAAGTATCTAAGGTACTCATGTTTTGTTACGTATCTGCTTCTGATCTTTACGTATTCAATACTATCATCGGTTGTTTCAATAACATGATCAGCATTAAAGAGAAAAGAGGCAGGTGTAAAATGATACTTGCCATCTAACCTTGGTATATACCAATTTCTAACTCTCCTTTCAATGGTGCTTCCGTAGCGATTTTCCCATAGATTACTCGGCCCTTCCTCAACCAAAGGGAGAAGGAATGTACCATCACTAATAAAAAGGGATCTGTAGTGTAATGAAAAGCTCATATTTACCTCCTGAGTAAATAAGCCTAGCCATTACAGCTAGGCATCTAGTCTTATAGTCTGCTTAATATGTGAGCAGCCTTATTCTGCGTTTCAAGTGATATAAGAGGTGCATTTGGTCTCTCCGCTTCAGGTACCATTGCTCTGAGTGTTGGAGACGCTTCAAGCAAGTCTTCAACTGTTTTGAAACTAGTAATATATGCATGCATAGTAGTGATGTCAGTATCTATCTTTTGCCATTCGATGCATGCCTTTTTAAGGATATCCTCGATCTCTGGTGTAAGCGATATATAATTGTAGCTCATATAAACTACACGCTCATAACTGATGTTTGATCCATAGTAGAGAGGACGATCTGTATAAGGCATGTGCTGGAGCATCTTCATAGTGTCTTGCACACCACTAGCTGGTTGCTTATCCCAGCTTAGATTTAGATTTAGCGTGTTTGTTGTATATAGACAATCTTTAATGGATGCCTCGGTTAGAAGCTGCTTACCTAGCGGAGGTACATTCTTTAGATATTCATTGAATACTACCTCTTTATATGTTGCTTCTAGATCATACAAGACACTCTTTGCGATAAGTGCCTTGATTACATTATTTAATACAGCTTCTTGTATGCTTTTAGTCATTCGTCTCTTTGCCATGTTAGTCTCCCTTCTTTTCTGATAGATCTTCTGTGCATAATTCGCAGAACCATTTGTATGCTGTAGCATAGTCTTCTTTGATCTCAGGAACACCACGAATCATCTCGAAGGCATTGAGCAATGAAAAACTTAGCGAGCTGTATCCATTTATATAATCTAAAGTAGGCTGGAAATCTGATTCATCCAGTATGTCATCATCTGGCTCATTACCATTTAGTGTAGACATAACATCTAAGAAAATAGCTTCTTCTACAATGTCGTCGGCTTTTACCATGCATCCATATGTTTCAAGGTCTGAGCGAGCTATAGTCATATACTCAGGTAATGCATCTTTAGACACCCAGTATTCTCCTGCTTCATTTCCTTGTAATACAGGGGATCCTACAGGAAGAATTATTTCATCATTAAAAGCGCTAAATGATCTCTTCCATCTGATTGTTTTAGCTAAACGATATTCCATAGTTTTTTCTCCTCTTCAGTTGCGACGATATGCATGCCTTTTTTATTCTCATAGTCAAAAGCTGGATCTCCTGGAAGTCTCCAGTGCCCCCAATGTTTCCATTCCTTAGCACTACAACGTGAGTTCATGTCATAGCCCTCTGGCTTAAGGAGCTCATATACTTCATGTATTATGGAAGGTATAAGCACTCTATTTATGTGCCTGCCATATTCCACGCTCTCTTTAAGTCTGTAGTTTTCTGCTACAGCTAAGACAGAAGATACACCGGCACACTTTGAGTAGATAATGTTTACCATCTTCTTTAGGTTATAGAATTGGATCATAAGCTCTAAGAATAGCCATAGCTCATCTTTTGTAAGTACAGTTTCACGCATGCCTTTAAGACTAGGCAAATCTGATGCGCTTCTATCTAATAAAGTGTCATCTACATGAGTGTGGCTTATTATATCTTTTCTCCTACCATCAATGATGTGGAGATAGCCAAATCCCCAATACCAATTACAATCATATGTTGCGGCTTCCAGCCACACTTTCTGCCCTTCAGCATTTTTACCAATAAGCAGATGGAGTGTGTTTAGATAAGATACATCTTTTATTTCTCGTTTGAGTTTTGCCATTAGTCTTCCTCCCTCGCACATAGTTTGCAAAAGCCTTTCTTTAGTGTTGCCTGACAAAAGACACATACGTGTTGTCCACAGCAGCCACAGGTAAAGTCTCCATCTTGCTCCTCGAGTAAGAGCTCATCACATTGAGGACATCTTTCCTCTGTTATTGGCTTTGTATCTAATTCAAAACCAGTTATCTGCTTTGTTGCTTTGAGGTGCTCAATGTCTTCTAGCGATAGGTGAGACAGCATGCCATTATCTATAATGTCTGTACCATAGAAACCATAAATGTCTAATGGTTCTTTTTCATCAGTACCGCTTACATGCATACTGAATACATTACCTTCTAAGTAATCACTTACTTCAGCTACTTCACTATCAATGAGAGAAGCTGTTCGCTTATCAAGCGTCTCACTCCATAAAAGCTCTCCGAAGTGTTGCAGAAGATGTCTTTTAAGTGCGACAACTATACCTACCTGACCTGAATCAAAATAGTCATTAAAAGGAGATGTAGAGATCGTAATTCCTCCATGCTCATAGGCATAGAGAGGAGTAAGAACTACTTGGCTTCCAATAGCGCGCTTTGGTTCTCCTCCAACATCTTTTATAGCTTGTCGTATAATCTTCTCATATTCTTTTCTGTCATTTGGTCTTCTTACGTTAACATCTCCGAGTAGGTAGCGAGAGTGCCAAGTGACAATATGTGTCATATCAACATCAGTGTTCCTCGGGCTTTGTGCATCCGTGTCTTGTTTACAGGTCAATTTTCGGCTTCCTGGAAGCGTATATTCTGTATATACATCATTCATAAAAGGCTCCTTTAAGGATTATTTGCTAATATTGTTTTTACTGCATGTACTAATTGGTACAGGAAGTAACCTGAGAAAAATGCAATAAAATGTGTAGTTATTCTGTAAACTAGCTCAGAGAACTTATTGAATCTTTGCTTATGTTTAGCTGTTTGCTCTGAGTTTTTTTGTGCATCTGCATATAAAAATGACATATCACCTGTACCTCCATACAGATTATGAAAGTTCAAAGCTTTTGCTAACTCTCGCTGCTTTGAAGTTACATCACCACTAGGTATACTAAAGACTTCAGCTGCTTTCTCTGTATGTATATCCCTAGGCTTCTCCTGTTTTTCGCTCAACTGTTGCCCCCTTTAATAGAAGAAAGGTTGTCATTTCTTCCAGGAAATCTTTCTCTTCTGGATAAATGTTTGCATATACTCGTGTGTCCCCTGCCGCTTTGTACGTTTTGTACATAGTAGATTTAAGAGGAAACAGTAGGCTAGGATTTTTTGTGTGTATAAATACCTTGAAACCGTTGTACATAACAACACCATGACACCCAACTTCTTTACCTTTGTTAAAAATGATCTGGAGGTAACTCGTAGCCCCAGGCGCATTCTTTTCCAAGTGATTCTCAATATCATTTGATACTATCAATCAGCACCTCCCGTTCTTTAATAAACTCTTCTAGCGTAACAAGGAGCTTATCTGTTGGTACATGCATACAGTTAAAATCGAGAACTTCTGCATAGGCAGCATTCCGTTTATACAGCTGTATTGAGTATTTATCGTTGTTTGCTCTGGCTACAAAAAATGTCATTCCTTTGTATTCTATGCTTGCTATTATTCCAACAATCTCTTCACCTTCGTGAGGTGGTCCTCCTTCTTTTTCTGCATAGAATGTTGTTCCGTGATAGTCTAACTTTTTAGCTAGTTTTGAAGTATCCCTTATGGCATATAGCTTTTTTGTTGTACAGGTTGCGGAAGGAAACTTTGTAGCTATCATCTCATTTAATATTTCTGCTGTTACTAACATAGATTTATTCCTTTTCTGAGTGGTATGTCGGTCAGTGCCATGCACTGAATTATCCCATCATCATTTTTCCACAGCTCATATGGTGTATATGCTGGCCACTTAACGAGGAGCCCTGAATAT
>UZAT01523660.1_pt1 | contig 16238 bp, 7 predicted proteins | sample 2160861 | NCBI WGS metagenome assembly UZAT01 (sample SAMEA5138306, study PRJEB28736) | viral metagenome | reverse complement strand
CCACCGCTCCGTTGTGCGGTACTCTACACCGATATTCATGGGGGGATTGATCCATTCAAATTCGCCCCATACACCATCCACGCAAGTTCTTTGCATGATGAATCCAGTTCGTGTGTAAGCGGTCTGGGTCAGTCCTGTTTCCGCATAGCCATCCACACGGAGCGAAGCAGAAGCACCCACACCATTTGCAGTTCCAGATTCAAGTCTGTACCAACCCTGTTTTGTTAGTGCATTGGCATCTCCGTTCCATTTATCATCACCACCAACAGAACCCAAACCATACCAAGCTGGAGAAAAGTACTGCTTCAGATAGTCAATCGGTGTCCTTACATTACCGATTTTAATTCTCCCCATACTTAACCCTCCTCAAATACATAGTAAAGGTCTCCGTTCTCCTCAAGGACGAACGGAACTTCTTCCACATCCTCTTGGGTAACGCAGTACAAATCTCCTGTTGCACTGTCTACCTCCAACGAGAAGTATCCCTTCGGTAGCACCGTCACACCGCTGATGCCCTGAGGTCCCTGTTCTCCTTGGATGCCCTGTATGCCCTGAATACCCTGCTTACCCTGATCACCCTTCAGCTCACCGCTTGCCAGTTTGTTCTCCACATCGTGGATGAGTGTAGTAGCCTCGGACACGAGAGCTGTCAGTGCAGAGACTTCCTTCTCGGACTCGACCTCGTCACCCTCGTTGTACACGGTGTCCTCGACCATAAGAGCGAAACTGGCGCTGGTCAGCAGTTTATCATCTGCACCATAAAGCTTGACCTCGCAATCGGCCTTGCCGACAGCAGAGGTTGTCTGGGGAGTGAATGCGTATGCGATCGTGTTGCCGATGACGGAGCATTCATTGAAAAGTATCTTTCCGTCCGATTTTTTGGCGGTGAATACCGCTCTGCATTCGTTGGTGATTGCGTAGGGTTTCCCGCCGTCCATCAAAGTGATGTACAGTATCCTGCCTGTGTCTCCCCTCTTGGCCTTCAGCGATACATGAGATCCATGATCGTGAATGTCGAGGGAAATTTTGTAGTAAGAATTAGTCACAGTTTTTCCCTCCTGTTCAAATAAAGAATAGCAAAAAGTGGCTCCAGGCTTCTACCCCCGAAGCCACTTTGCTTATTTACTTACCAGGGTACGTCCCAGATTTCACTCTCGGCGTATCCGTGTGCCAGATAAAGGGCATCCTTCTGTTGCCAAGTCAAGTCAAGCGAATCAATGACCGCAAGTACTTGGTCTCTCTTGGACTCGATTTCATCGCCCCACTCGTCATAGATTGTCTCAAGACCCTTCGTGCCTTCCACATACTGGATGAACACATCAAGAGGGATCTCAGCAGGTACGGCAAACTCTTGGTACTTCGCCACACTGGACTCGTTGAGAACATCTTCGTACTCCGAATGTGCCTTGACAAAGGACCAGTAGCTGACCTTTGCAGCCGCTTCTTCTGCATCCAGGTCTGTATACTCCAGAAGCATTTTCTCAGCAACAGCATCGTTCAGCGTCCCAGCAAGGTATGCTTTCTTCGTATTGCTCTTAACATTGGAGATAAAGTCCTTCTCTGCCTCTTCAAGAGTCTTGCCGTTCTTTTGGGCAGTCTGTAGGACATCGTCCTTGATGGCATTTGCAGCTGTCCTGTCACCGTTTGCTGCCTCAGTAATGAAGTCCTCAACAGTGTAGAAGCCTTTTGCCTTCTTGGCACCAGAGCTGCTGTCATCAGGTGTCATGGCATTGATCTCAGCATTGATTGCCATAACCACATCATCCTGAATAAATCCATCTGCGATAATCAGCTTGGCAATGCGCACACGTTCGGATGGGTTTCCGTTAATTTGTGCCTGTGCCGCCTCACGGATGCGAGGATCACTCTCTCGCAGAGCCTTGCGGACTGCGGTGTGGTAGGAATCCTCATCCTTGTAGGTACCCTTCAGCCGTTCCACATAAGCCTTGTCACCACTAAGAATTGCCTCGTAGATCTTGTCCTGCTTGTTCTTAGCCTTTGAAGACATGAACGGAATAGAGTCAACTACAGAATCGTAGACCTTATCCCATGCACTCTTCTTCGTAGTCAAGCCATTGTTTGCAGCCGTGTTCCTTATGGTGTTCAGGACACCCTCGATTTCTCTGCGGATGTTCTTTACCGGGATGCCGAAGAAAGCAGCCATAGACTCAACCAATTTCCATTTTGCATCGGTCATCTTCTTGTCGAATTCAATCAGCTGTTCCTCAGTCATGTCATCGGTTTGCGTGGTTGCGTTCTTGATCACCTTATCTACGGCATCCAAAGCATCTGCAACGATTGCCATGTCCGCTCTCTCCACATCGTAACCCTGAGCTAAAGACCATACATCTCTTGCAATAGGAATGTAGCTGAGCGGATTGAAATCGCTCATCATATTCCCGGTAACAGCCTCGATGTACTTCTCGATGTATGTCTCGTCCTCATCGTCATCACGCATTGCATAGATGATAGACTTCAGCACATTGGTAAAGATAATGGAATGAACCACAACTGCAGCTGTTCTCGCGCCGCCCTTCCAGTTACCCTTGCCAGTATCACGCATGGCTTTTTCCACCATGTTTGCCACGGTGTTCGGCTCGTTCATGAAGGAAACAAGATACTGAACCGCAAGGTTCTTGCTCTTCAGCATAGGAGATTTGGCGAAGATGGAGTCATAGACCTGCGTTGCCCGGATCACTTCTGTGAATCTCTCTCCAACCAGCTTCATGAATGCCTCGCTATTGGTAGCAAGGTCTTTGTGCTTTGCCACGGTCTCTCGCTTGCAGGCGTTCCAGATCTCAATCCATGCGATCTTATCTGCCACATTCGGCAGATTTGCAATTGCGTTTTCATCCACCAGATTTGCTAGGCCTCCGATGACCTCTTTGGCATTGCCTGTCTTCAGCGTTTGCTTGAGGCTCTTATTGGTGTCCATCAAATAGCTACGGATGCTTCCTCCTGTTGCCGTATCGAATCCACCGATCTCTTTTGCCATGGTCACGCCGGGTGCATATTTCAGCATCTCGTTGTAAGCATTGGTATGCACCTTTGTCCACTTGTTGGACACCGCCTTGGCAACACCGGAGGTGATCGTGCCGAATCCCTTCACGCCGAAGTACTTCCTGTCGATCATTGCGTAAGCTCTGACCAAAGAAGCAGGCTGCTGAACGAGAACGGACAGGGAGTATGCCACAGAATTCTTACGGAACAGACTCAGCAGTTTCTTTGGCCATTTCTGCAGCTTGTCTGTGATCGCACCGCTGTTTGCCTCCCGGTAGAGGTTGTCGAAGTAGTCCACAGCATCTTTACCAAAGCTGTTCTCCATCATTTGCTTGAGCGCCATGCTCTCAGCCGTAGCCTCAGAATAATGGCTGTAGTTCATGACTCTTCGCATATCCTCCAGTGCTGGCACAGTTCCGTGGTACCGGGACATCTCGTTCACATGGTCGACCCAAATTTCATTGAAGCCTTCCAAGACAAACGGCGCCTTTGCATTGGGGTTTTGTGCGTGGGTAAATCCGGCATTGGTCATGCTGGAGAAACCGGCTGCGGCCTTTGCTTGAGACTCTTGTGCTTGTGCCTTGAACTGACCTGCAATGTGGATTGGGAAGTAGTTCTTCTCGCCAAACATCTTGATGCCGTACAGAAGCATGGACACCTCGTTACCCTTCTCGCCCATGGTCTCAGACAGGAACTTCTGCATATCCTCTGCATACCCCTTCTGTTCCTTGGTTAGCAAGTCGGTAATTGCAGTACACTGCTCCTTGGACAGTTTGTAGGAGTCTGCCGGTCTCGGATTGGTCAGTGCTGCCTCGCCAAACACAAAGCCACCGTACTCGATGTGGTCCCAAGCGCCGTCTCTTCTTGAGTAGGCATACAGTGCCATCATCTGCCCAAGGGTCATCTTAAACTTCTTGCCGGTACTGTCGAGGAACTCTCGATCGATCTCCTTGTTGACACTCCAGTTATTGTAGCCGTATTTCTTGACCATCTCATCACGGAATGCCGCTGCCTCCATAACATCCTGCATGACGGTGTTTTCCGAATCAGCAATGTTCATCACCAGCTCGGCAAATGCCTCCGATCCGATTCTGTCGAGTGCATAGTATAGCTTCTCATAGTCCCAACCCATCTTGTTGGACAGGTTTCTCGCAATGGTTGCCACCTTACCTTCCGGGATCTTGCGGCTTTCAAAATCCTTTGCGATTCTACCAACCTGTTGCTCCAAGGTTTCGGACTTACCCTTAACGAACAGGTTGTTGGCCTGTCGGATAGAGTGCAGTACCATCTCATATGCATTGGAGAGCTTCCACAGCTCGTCCGTGGTCATGTCTGCCACACGCATATTCTGCAGCAATGTCTTTCTGTCGGAATCGGTTTCGCCGTTGGCCTCGCCAATGTAGCTGCGGAGGAATCGTTCCACATCAGCATTGTAGGCAGCCTTTACCGCTTCTTGACCGGAGTTCTTGAGCTTTGCGTACTCGGTCACCAAATCGTTAAATAGATTGTAAACCGGAGTATTCAGTCTCTCATTTCTCTGTGCAGTCAGCAGATCCCGCAGCTTGTACTCGTTGGCCTTGCGCTTTTCGTCCAATCTCTTGAATTCCTCGTCTGTGAGACTGTCCGCTTGATCATAGAGCTTGGTGAGGATATCCTCGGTCTCTTTCACAAGTGCAGCCTCCTTCGGAGTCATGCGGACCGTGATGCCATTACGGATCAGCTCATCGTTGGAGATGTGGTCTGTGAACAGATAATCAGCCAGCTCCAGTGCCTTGGAAGCAAACCCCTTCATGTCCTCTTTGACATTCAGCTTCTTGTTGCCCCGGTTGAGAAGCTTATCAAGGTCCCGCACTGTCTTGCGGATCTTGTGCCGTAGTTCGGTCTGCTCAGCGCGGAGCTTCTTGTTCTGCTGAATCTCCTGAATGTGTTCCCGGACCTTCTGGTTTTCCTTCTTCCGCTCCCGGTCGATAACCTTGCGGAGAGGCTCAGAGGCTTCCATATTCACCAGTATCTTATCGTGCTTGTTGATTTCATTGGCGGTTTCTTCTGCCTCTGTCTCAAGTTCCTTGAGCCTCTTGGCATCGTACTTGCCCTTGGTGAATTTGATCTCACGGATTTCGGCATTCAGTTCGCTCAGTCTCGCATCCAACTCGTTAAGCTTTTTGATTTGACCCTTGTAGCCCTGGAGCATCTTGTACTCTACACTGTTCTGAGAGATGCCCTCAAAGGCGTTTGCCAAAAGATGACGGTTGGAGGAGCCATTGCCTCGCACGGACTTCTTTATTCCTTCTTCTCCATCTCTTACTGCAGCCCACGATTTGCGTATTTGCTTCTCCTTTGGAAGAAATCTCTTGACATTCTGTTTGAATTGCTCTATATTAGTGGTGAAGTCAGAACTCCAAAGTCCCTGTGGGCATCGTGCCCAGAGGCCGCTGGGAGATTCTTGGCTTCTTTTTTTGTCCGCTTGTAACAGGCGGCCATCATTTATAGCTTCGGAAATCTGAGTCAACAGCCAATTTTCTTTCTTGCCTAATGCAGTTGTAACAGGGTTTGCAAATATTCTTACTTCGTTGTAATTCGTCTGCCCAGAGTGTTCAACCGACACCATTATTGGTTGTCCAGAATGATCTACCTTGGATGTGACAATTACTACTCTTCTGGGATTTTCCTTTTCAACAAAAGTTACAACAGCCTCTTTCACCATCTCAGGCAGTTCTTTTACCCGGGTTGCCCCTAACTCATGGTAATGATCATTGGGGCTGGAGAATCGCCCATTTTTATTTGCGATGGTGTATATATGCTTGCTTGTAATCGTCATAGGAAGCTGAACGAAACCAAGATCCAGCAAGCTCTGAGGTGTTTCTCCCATAAACACATTACGGAAGTCAAAAGGAGCGTTATCGTCCGAATGCACGATGTCATCAACCGCTTTATTGAATCTTCTTCGACTGAATTTTATAACGTCATTTTTCGTCCCATCCGGATTCGCACCCCGGGCAGAACGCTTGACAACATCCTTAGACTGTGCCGCAATGGTTTGGTTGGACAATGCGTCCGCTGCCTTTGCGGTATTTTTTGCTTTTGTGCCGCCTTTCTTCAGATCCTTGATGCGTTGCGGAACACTGTCCCAGTTCTCCACGATGTGGTTTAAGGCTCTTGTCTCAAGCCCTGCATCGTAGTTATCCACGAATTTGTCCACAACTCCCTTGATAACATCAAAGTCGAAGGTAGGAGTAACAGCTTTCTGCTTGATGAGGTTTCCGGTCTGCTGGTTAATCATCTTTCGGTCGATCAGAAGCTTCCAGTAGTTGTCCTCGTTTGCAAACTGCTCAAACTTAGGAACAAGCCCACGGTCCTTACACATCTGGACATACCGCTTCGCACTCTCCCGCATGGCTTCAATACCGGTCATCCCAGTGTCATATCCAACGAAGAACTCACTGAACACCGGCTCCTCGTGCCAATGCTCCTTATCGACAGCATCTTCCAGTTTTGCACTCTTATCGATGGATGCATTCTGGGTGCCAGTATAGTCAGCCCAGCCGTGGATATCAGCCATTCGTCTGAGCGCCGCATTCAAACCGGATACATGGTAAGGAATGACATAGTCAATGATGTCACTTTTCAGCATGGCAATGATGTGTTCATTGCTTACACCGATGCACTGAAGGCCAGCTGTTTCAGGGAATTCCTCACGAAGCTGGATTGCCTCATTCACATCGATACTCTCGGTATCGCTGAAGTTAAGGCTACCGTCCTCGTTAAGACCAGTCTGTGTGCCTGTGACACCGCTCATGTTGAACATCATGCCGGTCTTGCCAAGCACACGAACCTCATCACCGAACTTGGTGTATCCGTGCATAGCGGCGCCTCGCACACTGTTGTCAATGACGGCTGTGATGTAGTCAAGCAAATGCTGGATTCTCCAGTCACTCCAAGAGGAGAAACGCATACCGTTCTCTCTGTTCACTGCCTCGATGAAACTGTCAGTCACCACGATGCCATTGCCATTATCCCTTGTGGAATCACCATAGTAGTACGGCTCGTCCGTCTCAAGGCTCTTACTTCTGGTGGCAGTACGCACGAAGGATGTGTATGCCGCATAGATGATAGGGTCGGTTTCGCTCAAGTTGGCAAGGTTGCCTGCCGTGAGGTAGGTACTGTTCGGAAGGGTCTTTGCCTTTTCCACGATTGCCTGCTCTTCTGCGCTGAGCTGGTACTGAGAGCGGAGCTTCGGACCGATTTTATTCAATTCCTTAACATCCGCAGGCTTCATATCCTTCTTCGGAGCATTCCTGTCATAGCCTTTGGACTCCTTGAAATCTGCCTGTGCTTCCTTGACAGAGTTATTGAACTCTGTATTTTTCTGCGCAAAGTAGTTGATCAAATGCGGTGTGGGATCATCCAGCCATCTCTGGATCTGCTTTGGAGACTTGAGTCTCGCCGCTTCCACATAGCACATCGCACAGGCAACCTGCAGTCCCTTCTCCACCTTGCGGTACTCGTTCAACATGGCACGGATTGCCATCTGCTCTTCGGCAGACATCGGTCTGTTTTCTCTCAGCTGCAGATTCTCAATGACATACTGGGTCAGCAGTCTCTTGCTGCAAAGTGTGGAGAAGTCCATGCTAATCTTGTACAAAGGATCGGAATTCGGCTTATAAGGTGAGAATCGTCTTCCCTCCATACCGTAAGCCTCGTTCATATCGAGAATGTCACGGTAGGGAATCATGTACTCCACAAGGTCACTCAGCTGCTTACGCAGGTTGTTTACTTGTGTATCTGTCCATCCGCAGACCTTCTTCAGATCTTCGAACATCTTACCTTCAGAAATGTCATGCTTCATGGAACGGATAGAGTGTCTTTCTCCGTTTCCGTCCGTGACCACGGCGCCCTCTGTAACAATCTGGTCAGTCGGCATCGGCTTGGCATTCTCTTCCACAACAGATTCCATAGCTGCTTGGAAATTCTCGCTCGCCTCCACCAGTGCCTCCGCAAAGGCTGTCTGGATCTTGTCGAACATATCCTTCATAGCCAGGATATCCTGTGCATCCTGCTGATCCGGAGTCAGCTGCTCATATTCCTTGCGGAACTTGGCAACCATCTTATCGAAGAACCGCTTGATGGTATTGAAGAGGCCCTTGTCCTTGACCTTAATCTCCATTAGTTTCTCATGGAAAGTGCCATCCGACAGCATGGTGGACATGGCATCAGCCACAACTTCTTCGTAGGCTTCGTCATAGGAAGCCTCCTCACCAGTGTTGTCCTTGAGGAATTTCTGCTTTGCCAGCACTCGCTTATGCATGGACATATCCGTCTTGCTGTATGCTTCGGTAACAAGGTCAGCAAGGATTTTGAACTGTTTCTTGGACTGAGCCTTGACGAAGTGTGTCAACTCATGACTCAAGGTATACAGAGCAATACCGCTGCCATCGTCACCGGCATTAAGGTCAATGTGGATACTGCCATCACTGTCCTCGTATATGCCGTTGTCTGCTACCACCTCTTTGCCATTGGCATCCTTGTAGACTCGGTCTCCAGACTCGTTTACATAGGACTCAAAGAAGTAATACTTGCCGCCGATCTTCAGTTTGGACAGGAACTTTGCGGTGTTAACAGCAGCCATTCTCTTCTTGTCATACTTGCCAGTATGCTCATCGAACTTGACTGTCTTGCCGCCGTCTTCAAAGTAGACCTCCACATCATTGCTCTCAATCTGAGCCTTCTGCTGTGCCAGTTTCTGCTCCTCGGTCAGTTTTGCCTCCGCTGCGGTTCGCATCTTCACAACAGGAGCATCGGCATCCATGTCGGTTTTGCTTCTTACATACTGACCCAGCTTGTACGCATCGTTCAACTGCACCTGTGTGAGGTTGCTAGTAAAGTTGCCTGCCTTGAGATCTGCTTCGGAGTAGTTGTAATAGCCGTAGGTAAACGCCTCGTCTAAGCCATTCATCTGCGCCACAACAGACTTTGCTTTATCTACAAGGCCAACCATCGCGCCTGCAACCTCAGGGGTGATGTTCTCAATCTTCCCAACAGCCTTGACAGCATACCCAAGATCCGCATCGGCATAGTCGATGTTGTTCTCGTTGACCGGTTTTCCGTCCACGATCAGCACCGCACCGTCTTCGGTAATCTCCTTAAAAGTAGGTTTTGACAGGTCGATCTCTTGGTCTGTACCACGGATCACGGACTTGCCAGTATCAGATACCTGCACATCGCTTTCTGCCTCCACACGGCTCTCCAGAGACTTGTAGGCATTGGGATCTTCCGGGTTTGCCATCCGCTCCAGAATAGTGCGAAGCTCTGCATTGAAGTTCTTCTTATCATAGGCTGCCCTATCAACAGTCTTCGTGCCGATGTTCTCTCTCCACTCTGTAGAGTAGGTATCTGCCATCCCATCGGTCATATCATTTTCCCATCTGGAAAGCAGCTTGTCCGGGCTGATGCCGTCTGGGAGCAGCTCGCTTGCGGCCTGTGCTCCGTACTTGCTTCTTGCAAGGAAACTACGTTCAGAAGCAGTCAGTTTGCCTCCGGTGGCATACTTGGTAGCCAGTTTCGCAGTCTTTAGAACATCCTCTCTCTGACCAAGAGTTGCAAGCCGTTGAGCAGCTGCATTCTCAATTTTCTCGATGTCCTTTGCTGTGATCTGCTCTTGGTTGGCTGCAAGCAGATTGCGGATCTGTGCGCCAGTCATAGCCTTGCCTGCCTTGCCGTCCTTGCCCTGAACCTGTTGCTGATACTTCTGGGCCAGTTTATAGCTACTGCTCTTCGTGTCACTCTCCAAGCCCTCCTGGATGAGTGCATCGGTTTTTCCGTCATAGTCCTTAGCTGCTTGCTTGTTGAGTTTGGATTCTGCTCTTACTTCCTTGACAGTTCCAACACTTTCCAAAACACCGGCAGACAAGCCACCAAGCAATGCAGAATAAGCTACCTCGCCCCAGTCGATATCCTCATCAGCGTGGAGAATCGCATTCTGGAGAAGTGGATCAAGAATCTCCTGTAAACCTTCCTCAAACCCTTCTGACACCATTTTGCCGCCGTATTGGAGGGCAAAGCGAGCCAGTCCGTTGTCGATTCCGGACACAGCCTTTGTGAGCTTGGAGCTGACACCGCCTAGTTTGCTGATACCACCAAGTGCAGCACCCAGTATCGCTTCGGATGCACCGATGGCACCAGCATAAAACTTCGCCTCGTTTTTCCCAAAACCTCGGTTAATGGCATCGCTGTACGCATTGCCAGCTGCCGATGTACCCATGAGTGCATTACCGACAACAACGCCAGATCCTGGAAGCAGAGCATTGGATGCAACCGATGCAAGGATAGACGGAGCCATATTTGCCGTTGTTGTAGCAAGATCGTAAAGTCCCTGTCTAATAGCTCCACCGTTATCAGCGAAAGATTCACGAATCTGGGAGGATGCCACCTGTATTGGATTTGCAACATAGTAATCTTTAGGGCTGACTATATTCTCAAGGCCTGTAGCGAATTGGTCGATACCTGCGTTGAGAGAATACAGGTCCGCAATAACAGGAATGTCTTTGATCTTATTGGCAATATTGGTTCCTCGTCTTGCCTTTAACGTTTCCTCCATGCTGTCAACATATTGCTCAGCCAGATTTGTGCCATGCTCCTTGTCATAGGCAATGCAGTATGCAAGGTTTTCAAACTCATCATCTTTCATGGTGCGGTATATGGCAATCTGCTCATCATGTTGAGGCATATGGTCAAATGCGCCCTCGTTGCCGTTGTGTTCATACAGCGCCATGGAAGCAGCACGGTACTTATCAATACTGGTTGCCGTTGTATGTCGTTTGCGATGGGTCTCTGATGAGCCGAAGTCGGTGTAGTCAAGAGTTGACCCTTTTTCTGCATACTCTTTGAAATCGTCATTACCTCTGAGCGTATCACCATAGAGATTTCCTTGATTAACACGAAGCCACTCCCGCTCCTCGCCCTCATCGAGATCCAAAAATGCTTTCCGAATATCCTCGTAGGTCTTCCCTGCGTGCTTCTTGTTATACCCATCATCCCTCTGGTAATACTTGTACGCCTCCTCAGCAGAGCCGTATTCTTTTACCAGATCCTCATTTCCAAAACTGTTCCACCATTCGTTGTCTTTGGTGTAAGCTTCAAGGATTTTATTCTGATTGCTTCTGGCACCGGAGAGTGTGCGAGTAATCTCCGCAACCCAGTCTGCATCGAGGTAGTCCTTGTACTGGTCAATGTAGGAAAGGATTTCGTCAGCCTCTGTATCGTAATCACTCTTTTGCTTTCTAGCTTTTTCTAGCCATTCTCCGGAGTCGCTTACATAGGAATCCTCATAGCTGTACTTTCTGCCGGAATTGCGCTTTTGATAGTCGGAGACATAGGTGCTGTGGCTGTTTAGCCATTTATTGACCTTGTTAATAACATTGCTGCCTACAGCACTGCCAACATCATACTTACTATGATCACGCCAGCCACCAGAGCGCTCACTACTTCCTGTTGAATTGTCACTGGAGTAATCTCTCCATGTGCCAGTTTTTTCACTGTTGGTTTCTTTTTCGGTTGTATTGTCTTTGGAATAGTCTCGCCAGCTTTTCTTTTCAGCCATGCGTTACACCTCCTTTTATCTTACTGCGTAATAATTTCTTCCACCGCCGCCACCGCCGCCAGCAGAACCTTGATTCGGCACGTTGGGAGGTTCTACAGGAGGTTGCTCGCCAATGAGGAGTCCTTTATAGTAATCGGCCCATGCCGCCACCGTTTCCGGATCAAATCCAGAAGCCTCCATGGCATCAGCCTGAAACTCGATTCCTTTGACCGTTGTCTGAGATCCGAATTTCTTTTCCCACTTGTTACTCTCTTCGGCTGTTAGTTTGGTATAGGTCTGGGCTTTTGGGGTTCCAGTTCCAGAACCTTTAGCGGCTGCAGCTGCCAAAGAGTCCGCTCTGCCCTGCTCATACTGGCGTTTTCCCTCGTCGAACTGTGCCTGCCACTGAGCATCCGATACGGCATCCCGCTCCTTGTTGTAGGCCATGTTCAGTGTGTTCGCATAGTCATCGTAGGCAAGGCTTCTGTCAGAAGACCACTGATCATAGGCAAGGTTTCTATCCGAAGTATATGCATCATAAGCAAGGCTGCGGTCACTGCTGTACTTGTCATAGGCGAGGTTTCGGTCACCGATATACTGGTTGTAAGCAAAGTCACGGTCCCCCTGCCACTTGCTGTAATCATAATCACGCTCTGTATTGTACTGATTGGTGAGGTAATCCAGCTCGTTGTACCAGTTGCCAAGCTCGTCTTGGTATCTGCCATAGTCCTGTTCCTCACGGCCAAGGTACATATTGTACATATTGAGAAGGTTTTGACCTTCCTGATTGTACTTGTCATAGGCCATGCCGTACAGTTCCGGCATGATGTTGTTCAGCTGATTCAGTTGCTGATTGTAGGCTTGCTGACCCACGGTCTGTGCATAGCTGTTGCCGTAACCTCCGGTCATAGATGCAGCCTGTCCCATGGTGTCCATCATAGCCATCTGGCCCTGTTGGACGTACATATCCTTGTACTGGTTGTAAAGAGCATCGGAGTTGGGGTCATAGGAGAAGGGATCTCGATTCTCGATCCGGTTCATGTAATCGGTGAGATAACTCTCCCACTTGGACTGATATTCTCCGGGTTTGTTTGCCATCTGCTGCTGAAGCAGAGCATTTGCTTGTTTTACTACATCACTCTGTTCATAGGGATTATAAGAGAAATCACCATATGAGAAGTCATCGTAGGTAAATTGCTTATCATAGCTGAAGTCATCGTAGGTGAACGGCTGTGTAGGAGCCGATGGTGCCTGCGTATCCTCAGGTGGAGCAGCTGCCGGTGGGGCTGTTTTGGGTGCTTCAGCCTTAGGAGTTGTTGGTGCGGGAGCGGGTGCTGGCGCAGGTGTAGGACTGCTATAGAGTGCGCCAAGGGTGTTCTTACCTGCCACTCCGTCCACAGCCAGTCCGTTCTTCTTCTGGTAGTCTATAACAGCTTGCTGTGTCTTTTTTCCGAAGATGCCGTCAGCATCCACGCCAAGTGCTTCCTGCAACTTCTTGACCTCATCGCCGGTGCTGCCGAATTTGAGATTTGCCATTGATCTGTCCCTCCTTGGTTAATATATAATCGTTCCGTCCTCAAGCTTGAACCGAATACCGCTTGTAGAACTGCCTGTCCCATCCATCACATCAAATGTTTGAGTAGAAGTGGCATCTGTAATGGTTACCCTGTGACCGCCAATAATTTCTTCAACTGTAACCACAGGAGAATATCCATTCTCGCCCCGCTCACCTTGGATACCTTGCTCCCCCTGAGGACCTTGTGGTCCGTCAAACTCGCCACTCTCCTTGGCTTGTGCCAAAGCAGTATTGATAGCCTGTGGAAGCTCAGCATCACTGACATACTCGCTCTGCATCTTCTGAGATAACTGGTCAAACATCGTGTCTATTTCCTGCAGTTGCTGGATGATCAGTGACCGCAGTTCATAGTAGGATATCTCCTCACCCTGCACCTCTTGAGAGGAATATGCTTGTGCAGAACCATCTCCAGTTCCAAGGGTAGGAAAAGCATAGTTCAGCTGTTCCACAAGCTGATGCAGATAGCTTTTGATTTGGGATAGCTGTTCCTTCTCCGAAAGTCCTGTGATGTTGGGGTAACGGATATTTACACTCATGAAATATCACTTCCTTGCTCAATGGTCTTGGTGATGGAGTAGATCCTTCCTTCACCCTCGCCTTCGATACGGATGCGGAAGTGATCGCACCGTCTCAGCCGAACAGGAACAGAGAAGCTTCGGAGACTCGTCACTGTCATCTGGCACACCTGCTCCCAGTCACCAACGGAGTCATACTGGATGCTGACCTCCACCTTAGAGCCAACATCAAGACTCATTCGCATCAGGAGCCTTGAGATGTACTTCATATCCGGCATGGACATCCCCACAAGACCGGTCTCCACCATCCACGGCACCTTGCCGCTGTCCTGTGTTCCAGAGCCAAGCATGGTAATGATGTTCTTTGTGCTGTTGTCAACGCCGTACATCTCGTTCATATAAGAGCAGAAGCTGTCCACATGGAGGTTGTCCTCCTTGTGCCACATCCCCTTTGCCGTATCGTATACGAACAGATGGTACACACCGTCCACACTCTTCATGGTGATGTAATACTTGTTGCCATGAGCGCCTGCCACAGCATCACTGTATTTGATATCACCCAGAGCTGTAGACATTTCCACAGGAAGAGAGCCATCATAGGCACACACAGCGCTTCCTGCCTTGTAGTACAGAGTCTCGTTTACGATAGCCAGACTCTTGTGACATCCTCTCTGCACACCACGGCAGGCAGTTTGTTGTACTCGGAAGTTGGCAGGATAGTCACCATACACCTTGTGGATGCAATTCTCTTTAAAGAAAAGCGGAAAACCTAGATGGGTGATAGCTCCTGTGAACTGTCCGTCCGTACCGCAGGAGACCACATAACTGTCTGTGGAAAGATTCATGAAGCAGTTCCAGTTTTTAAAATCACCTTGCTTGCAGGCATAGATTTCGTTTACCACTTCTCCGTCATCGTTGGTGCCGTATCGGCATCCCCACAGGCGGTTGTTAGATTCCACAATGAAGTCCATAACAGGCATCTTTCTGGCAACTGTGATCTTTCCTTGCGCCACAGTCTGGGTGGTAACCTTATCCAAGATTCCTGTGATGATGATGTAGTCATCCCCACAGCCCCACAGGGCGTGTGCGCTGTTAAGGCTTGTGAGTCCCTCTGCCGTAATGCCGGATATCTTCACGCCGTCATACTGCTTGAACTCCTTGCCGATCCCCTTGGAGGACACCTTAATGTATGTGGTGGCAATATTCACCCACATTGCATTGGCTTCGGAATACTTCTTGAGGGTGTGCGGTGTGGAAGATGTGTCGATCCACAGCTGATTGTTTTTAGGACTATTCGGTGCCGTGGGAGAAATGGTCGCATTCTCATAGGCATCACCAGTCAGTGTACACAGCTGGAAACTGACATCTGCCGTAGTGGTGAATGTTGCATCAATGCTACCGTGTTCGTACTCGGTGCCGTTCTTAATGGTGTTGATGTACTTTCTGTCCGGCATGATGATGACATACGCACCCATGGAAATTAGATCCTTGGTGCTGTCGGAAAGCCCCATATCAACACGGTCTTCTCCAACCACAAATGCCGTTCCATCTACATAACACAAGCTATCCTTGGCAATCAGTCCGCTGACCTTACTGCTTTTTAGATACACACCCCGCCTGCCTCTTGGGGAAAGCACCGGGTATCTGTCGGAGGTCATGTTCTCCATGTCATAGAACTCGCTGTCACCGATACGCAGATTGTGGTTGTAGCCGTGGAAGGCATCAGCCATCTGTCTGGATTTTTGCTTCACATTCAGAGTAGGGTACTCCATGTATCTCCCTCCTCCCTTTAGAACATGAACCTACTGCCTTGACTCAGTGGCATATGGGTTCTTGTGTAGTGCTTCTTGTAGCCTTCGTAGGCATTGTTGAACAGGATGATGGCATTGTTGTAGCGGTCATCATCGCTGTTGTGGTAGTCGATCATAGCCTCCAGCCACCGCAGATACATCTCATCGTAGGGAGCAGGCACCAAAAGCTCTGTCTCCATATCCAGAACGCTGTCATAGCCGTAGAAGAAGATCGGCTGCTTGCACACATGGGCATCAATGATCTGGCTCTTCACTCTGCCATCCAGATTGGAAAGCCAGCCAATCTTGTCCTCCGGTGTGTAGGTGTTGGGCTTCAAGGCATCGACCTTGGAAATTACTTCAGCGATTGTCATTGCGTTCACTCCTATCGTAAAAAGGGGAGCCGCTGAAGCCCCCCCTTTATTATTTGGATGCTTCCAGCATCTGCTCCATGTTCTCGTCCAGTCTCTCCTGTGCCTTTACGGATCTGTGGTACTCATCCGCTACAAAGGCAGGTACCATGGACTTCTTGCCTCTGGGGAGCAGGTAGTTGACACCATTCACACTAATGAAGAAGTTGGGGTCATCGTTTGCGTAGCCCTTAGGTATGAACAACTCTACACGGTCATCCTTGGGAGCTACTGCAGGCTTGGAAGCCTTATTTTCATTGTTAGCCATTGGTTTAATCCTCCTATAAAGTTAGGGGGGCAGGGCTTGCGCCTTGCCCCCCTAGAGTACGATTAGTTTTCAGCGTCAGTTGCGCTGAAGCTGGAGCAGCTCAT
>UZAT01595407.1_pt1 | contig 16278 bp, 25 predicted proteins | sample 2160861 | NCBI WGS metagenome assembly UZAT01 (sample SAMEA5138306, study PRJEB28736) | viral metagenome | reverse complement strand
TGTCCGCACAAGCGGCCTAGAAGGCGCAGACAGCGTCAATCTGTTTGTGCCGTTTAATGTATCGGCCTCTGGCGGAAAACGCTATGTAGACCCCAAGGAATTTGAAAGCGCGGGCAATAAAGGTGAGCTTTGGACTTTGCGCGTAGGCGACTTCTTTGTAAGGGGCGAAGTTGTGGAAGATAAAGACTTCCAGTACATCAACCTAAACTACGATGATGTGTACCGCATCACGAAAGTTGACAAGAAAGACTTTGGTTCCGAGGCTATGCGCCACTGGGAAGTCGGTGGTGCTTAATGCTGAAGTTTGATGTTCGCTTTGATGGCGAGGAAGCGGTGCGAGCCTCTTTGGTAGGCTCTTGCACAAAGGCAGAGCACATCGTGGCTCAGCAGGTCGCAAAAGACACCTCTCCGTTTGTGCCCGCTTTGACAGGGTCTTTGGATCAGCGGACGCAGGTTGTCGAGGATGCTGTGATTTACCCCGGCCCGTATGCAAGGTTCTTGTACTACGGAAAGGTCATGGTAGACCCAAACACGGGAAGCACATTTGCTCCAAAGGGCGGGTCTAAGGTGACGACCGACCGCAACCTTGTTTTCTCTAAGGCAATGCACCCGCAAGCGCAGTCCCATTGGTTTGAAGCCTCGAAGGCCCAGAACCTCGACAAGTGGCTGCGCGTTGCAGATAAGGCGGTGAAGAATGGACTCAACAAATAAGAAACTTGTTTCGGCTGTGGAACAGGATCGCATTTCCCGCAATCTGCTGGTGTGGTTGAATCGATTCCCTGATAAGCCCGTGCCCACCGTGAACTATGAGTTCCTGCGCGACGGAGAGCCCGGCATTGCGCTTTCCACCATTCAGGCCGCATACAAAATTAGGAACTATATCCTTGGCGGCTATCAAGCGCAGTACCAGTTCAAGCTGATTTATCGCGTACAGCCCGAAACGACCAACGATGCTCGTCTGAAAGCGGACGAGGTTCTGGATGCCTATGGAGACTGGGCAACGATCGAACCTGTGCCCGAACTTGGGGACGGCATCCGATGCCTCCGAATTGAGGCGAACACCCGGTCTTCTCTTTTTGCTCGTTATGAGAACGGAGACGAAGACCACCAAATCCTAATGAATATGATCTATGAGGTGATTTAATATGGCTGAAACTACCTTTAACACCCCTGCAGGCCAGACCGTCGCCCGTGAGTTGCTGGTTGCCTTTCTGAACACCGGCTCTGCCGAATCCCCCGTGTGGTCTCCCATCGGTAAGCGAGTGGAGGACAGTGCCATTGAGATGGACTGGGGCATTGAGACCAAGACCGACATCTTTGGCGATTCCTACACCACCGGCAAGAAGGCCACCAAGACCCAGAGCTTTGAGCCTTGGGAGCTGGACTCCGGCGATGCTGCACAGGCCAAGATTTGGAATCTGGCTATCAAGGAGAACAACGTCAACGCCCTGCTGAACCAGGATATGCTGATTGCCCACCTGTATGCCGGTGACACTGGCAAGAACTTCGCCGAGCGTTATGCTTCCTGCGCCGTTCTGCCCACCAACCTCGGCGGCGAGGGCGGTGGCTCCATCGGTATGGCTATTGAGGTGACCTACGGCGGCGAGCGAACTATCGGTACCGTCTCCGTGGCCGCTGGCAAGCCCACCTTTACCCCCGACGTGTCTGTGTAAGGAGTGAAACACAATGAATGAGCTGAGTTTTAACACAGGAAGAAGAAGTTTCAACATCAACGGTGTTGTGGAGGTTTCCTTCAATGACACCGACGCGAGCTTTGCGGAGCGTTTGTATAACGTGTTCCAGAAACTCGATGAGCAGCAGGATCGATATAAGACCCGTGTAGAGCGCACAGCGGACAACCGCGAGGCATTCAAGTTCATGCGAGAAATGGATGCAGAGATGCGAGAGGACATCAATGATCTGTTTGAGAAGGATGTCTGCGAGCCCCTGTTTGGTCGCATGAATGTGTTTGCGCTTGCTGACGGGCTACCTTTGTGGACGAATCTGCTTTTGACGATTATGGATCAAATTGACTCTGCCTTTATCAGAGAGCAGAAGGCACTCAACCCCCGTGTTCAGAAGTACACGGCCAAGTGGCAGAGAAAATGATTTACGATCTTCCGACAAGCGTAGAGGTTGGCGGAGTTATCCGGGAGATAAATTCGGATTATAGGGCGGCACTTGATATGTGTGTCGCCCTATCCGACCCGGAACTTACCAACGAAGAAAAGGCATATATTTTGCTTTTTATTTTCTATCCAAATTTGGAAGAAATCGAGCCATCACACTATCAAGAGGCGGTTGATAAATGTGTGTGGTTTTTGGACGGCGGAACAAATGAAGAGAAGAGTCGCTCGTCTCATAAAATCATGGACTGGGCGCAAGACTTTTCGTTAATAGTAAACCCAATCAATAGAGTGATCGGGCGAGAGATAAGGGAACCGACACCGCTTCATTGGTGGACGTTCCTTTCTGCTTATTATGAGATCGGGGACTGTCTGTTCTCGCAAGTTGTCCAAATCAGAGACAAGAAAGCGAAGGGGAAGCCGCTCGAAAAGCATGAGCGGGAGTGGTACAGAAACAACCGAGACATTGTGGATCTCAAAACCACATACACGCAGGCCGAGAAAGACCTGCTTGCACAGTTTTCAGAAAAAGGCGGGTGATTTCCAATGCCTAATGCAGACGGCAGTGTAATCATCAAAACGAGGGTCGATGTAAACCAAGCGGAGAAAGACCTTGAACGGCTGAAGAAGGATATAGAAAAAACGGAGAATGAGTTGCAAGACCTCACCGCCGAAAGGGACAAGGCGAAGAAGGGGTCGATTTTCTCTGCCGCTGAACTTGACGCGGAAAAGAGGAAGCTATACGAGCTCAAAAAACAACTCGAAGAAATCCGCGCGGCTTCAAAGGACAAGACTTTGTCAGTTTCGGCTCGTGAAGAGGCAAAGTATAACATCACGGAACAGAAAGCGGCAGTTGCCGAGCAGCAGGAGCGGGTTCGTCTGCTTCAAAGCGAGTACAATAAAATCGCAAACTCTGTTGATCGTTACGACAGTAAAATTGAAAAGACAACAAAGAAGCTAAACAAACAGGTTAGTGATGCCGGGGAACTGGCCCGGAGGCTTTCGTCTGTCAGCAAGTTTTCTGTCAAAATGAGCGAGGCTCAAGAACGGGCAGAAAAAAGCATGAAAACCTTCGGTGCTCGCTTGGGTTCTGTTGTTCGGAGCGCGCTGGTATTTACGCTCATTACACAGACTCTTGCAAAGCTCAGGAATTGGATCGGGAAGGTTCTTGAAACAAACGACGAGGCAAGAGCATCGATTTCAAGGCTAAAGGGTGCACTGTTGACGTTGGCGCAGCCTTTGGTAAATGTAATCATCCCAGGCCTAATTGTTCTAATTGATGCTTTGACTAAAATTGTTCTAATTTTGGCCGATTTGTTTGCAAGACTTACTGGAAGCACGCTTGAACAATCCAAAGAGTCAGCCGAAGCATTAAACAAGGAGACGGAGGCCTTAAACGGGGTTGGAAGTGCGGCAAAAGACGCAGGGAAGCAGCTGGCAAGTTTTGATGAAATCAACCAGCTTAGCGGAAATAATGGCAACTCCTCCATTTCGCCGAGCTTCGACTTTTCCGAGGGCAATATGTCGGAAAACGCAAACTCTGTCGCAGGTGCGATTGCCGCTATTGGAGCTGCGTTTTTGACGTGGAAAATTTCTGACTCTGTGTTGGGATGGTTTGACAAGCTGGGCGGTGGAAAGTTTAACAACGCACACAAAGTGTCTGCCGGCCTTTCGAGCATTGCGGCTTCTTTTGCGCTTATGAGTTGGCACTACAACGAACTAACTACTGGTGAGCTTGACCCGAACAGCATCAAGTCTGCCATTGTTTCTGCCGTTGAGGCCGCTCTGTTCGCCATTGGTGGTGCCACATTGATGTCCGTAGTTGGTGTTGGCTTTGGCGCAGGCCTTATCATTACGATGCCGATTGCGATTTCTCTCACAAAACTTTTGGTCGAACTGTCCGACGAGCAGGGTCAGGCCGCCGTCAACAATTTCAAGCGTGTTTTGCAGGGAGTCTTCTCCGGGGAAGATTGGGGAACAATTACAAAGGACTTCATCTTTGGCCCAGAGCAAGAAAAAACCTTCTGGCAAAAACTATCCGGCGTGTTCTCTGGCAACAGCCTGCATAATAAGTTACAAGAAAACCTGATTTCCGTATTTAAAAACATCGGAAGCGAGAAGTACGGAGAGACGTTGAATGTTTCTGTCGGAGATCGAATTAAAACATGGATGAGTGATACGTTCCCCGGATTTTTTGGAACGAAGGATGCAGAGACCGAGGTCGGGAAGAGCATTTTCACTATGCTGTACAAAGCATCGAGTCCGTTGACTCGTTGGTTGGTTGAGTTATTTGAAAACCCGATATCTAAGTTTTTGACCGGCGATTTGAATACAGCGTGGGAAGAGGGCTGGACGCAAATTGGAGAAACGATAAAAACTGCCCTTATTAACGCTGTTAATGTTGCAATCCGCACGATCAACGGTGGCATAGAAAAACTGAACAAGATCCCTGGTGTGGACATTAAGACAATACCCGAGATTCAGCTTCCCGGCTCTACCGTTGCTGGTGGATACGCGCCCCCCAAAAGCCTCCCGTCCCCCTCGTTGAGCTATGAAGAATTGATGCAAAAGTTCTTCCCGGCCGGTGGATTTGGTTCCGTTCCTCAGGGCTCTTCCGACGGAGAAACTATAACCGTCGTAGTAAACCTGGACGGCAAAGAGGTTGCAAGGAATCAAGTGGTGCACTTGAAAAACCTTGAACGTGCTTTTGGGCAGTAATGGAGGTCTACATGAAACCAGTACTTAAAATTGACGGAGTAGACTTCTCCTGGATTCTAAACGAGGGTGGCATTGTATGGTCGCGTAACGACCTGGACTCCGACAAAACCACCCGAAGTCAGCTCAGCGGAGAGATGATCCGCAAGCGCATCGCAATCAAGCGAAAACTGCGAATCGGAAACTGTAGGCGCATGGACACAGACCAAATGAAGTCCCTAAACGCTGCACTCATGCCTGAGTTTATTACGGTCGAGTATCTTGACCCTATTATCGGCGGTGTGTACAAGGGCAAGTTCTACGGCTCTTCTGTTGAGGCTACTACGCAAGTGTATGACGAGTTCGAGAATAAGACCTACTGGGAAAACACTTCGTTTTCTCTGACGGAGAAGTAAGGAGGCGATCCGATGCAGAGTTTACCTTCCGGGTGGGAAGAAGCCCGGATCGGTCAATACCGAATGGAAACCAAGGCGACGATTGCCGGAGTGGAGTATAACGAGTCCGATCTGTTTTCCGTAACCACCAGAGCCAGCCTGTTCCGAGATGGGACGGTTGGCATTGGTGGGTGCGTAGCGAAAGAACTGAGCATGACTGTGATGCCAAAGGGCGATATACCTCGGATGGCAGAAATCCGCTTGTATGTCCGCCCCTTGGCTGACGGCATCGAAACCGAGTGGCTTCCGAAAGGTGTGTACTACATCGACACCCGCGATTCGGACGAAGTTACCGGGCTAATGACCATTAACGCATACGATGCCATGCTGAGGGGCGAGGTTGCATATTGGGTAGAGGGCGACCAAGACGAGTGGCCCAAACCCGCAGCGGATGTAGTTTCCGAAATCGCCGACCTCATGGGTGTGGTAGTCGATGCGAGAAGCACCATTCAGAACATTCCCGTGGAGTTCCCCAATGATTTGACCATGCGTGAAGTGCTTGGCTACATCGCGGCGGCACACGGCGGAAACTGGACGATTACAGACAGCGGCGCGCTTCGGCTCGTTTCGCTTGTGGGCGAAGCTGTGGCACAAATCAGCGATGACGACATCGGTTCCGTCTCCTATTTAATTGACGAGTACGGCAACGTGCTTTCTATTGGCGATACTCGCCTTGTAGTGGCCCGTAACGGCGTTATCGATGTAGGAAAGAATGCATACAGCTTGAACGTTTCCGCCCCTCTGGATGGCATTACAGGCGTAAAGCTGTGGTATGACGATGACCGAGCGTTTTTCTCCGGCAACGAGTCGGGACGAGTCCTTGAAGCTGATTGTCTGTGGGCGACGCAGGCCGTTGCGGACTATGTGCTTTCCGTGGTGGCAGGATATGCCCACCAGCCGTTCTCTGCGAGTGGTGCGCTGTTAGACCCCACGGCAGAGCTTGGCGACGGAGTGTCTGTTGGCGGTGTGGTAAGTATCATCTGTGAGATGAACACCATCTATGACCCCTTGTGTACATCCGATATCGGAGCGGCATTCGACAAAGAGGTAGACCATGAGTACCCCTACTTGACCCGCAACGAGAAGGAGATGCGCAGAAAGGTCTCCCTTGGAAAGTCCTACTACGGCACCCGCATCACCCGTGCGAACGGCTTGGAAATTACCAAGACCGAAGCGGACGGGACCGAGCGCAGCCGTGTGAAGCTGAACAGCGATGTGCTGGCATTCTACAACGACGACGGTCTGGAGGCTTTGTACTTCGACACGGCATCTGGAAAGTACCGCTTCCGAGGAGACGTGCAGATCACAGGCGGCACGATGAACGTAAACAACAACTTCATTGTGGACGCGCAGGGCAATTTGACCATCAACGGAAACATTGACTTGTCAAATGGCAAGATTTCTTGGGGTGGTAATTATCCGTCAAGCGGCGGAATTAGTGCAGCGCAGGCGCAGGCCATCGCAAGTACGGTGGTCACAAGCAACCTTGTTGCATCTCCAAAAATCTGCACGGTGAATGTAGACCCGGATGATTACCCCGCTGGCAGCATAGTGGGTATGAATTTCTACGGAAGTGAGTTTAACGTCTTCTCTGATGGTGTGAGCGGTGCATTGAATCTGCTTGGAGCAACCGGAAATGGCCGATATCAAGAATATTTCAGGATTGCTTATTATGACAGCGCAGGAATCCCGTATGTAAATATAGACTCACCAGTGGATACCATTTGGACATTTGGCGACAACGCATCCGTAGTGTATTTCTTTCAGGATGACTCGGACTTTTCAGGATCGGCGTCTTTTCGCGGTGATGTTTACTTTACTGGCACAGTAGATTTTAAAGGCGTTCCCGTCACCGGCCTCAATGTGGTCTTTGGGTAAGGCGGTGAGGATATGGGCTATTACCTGACATCGACACCAACAAGCGTTACTTTCCATGTGTCGGTCATTTCTGGGCGAACCTACTACCGTCTGTTTATCCGCCTTAGTAGTGAAACTCAGGTTCTGCAAACCATTAACATCCCAAATCAAACTTCTGACTTCACCTATACAGTCAGCGGTTTGACCCCGGGAACAAGCTACACCTGTAATGTCGGCCATTTCGTAGATGACCCAACGCTGGGCGGAATGGTCTACATGGGTGGCCAGTCCATTACGACGCAGACCTATCCGAGCTATTCTCTGTCTGCCACTTCCGACTCTGTCACATTCCATGTCACCCCCGGATTGGGGTACACACTCTATATGCTGTACCTGCGCCCGGAAGCAGAGCCCGGCAACATGATTGTCAGTGCGCTACCCTTTGAAAATGTAACTGCGCCGTTCAGCTACACTGTCGAAGGGTTGAGTTCCGGCACAGAGTATAGTGCAAATGTCTATTACAGTACGGATTGGGACACCGTTGAAAAAATCCAACTTGGCGCACAGACCATCACCACAGAAGGGAAAGCCAAGCCGAGCAAGTGGGCATGGCAAAACATCGCAACAGGCGTATCCGTCCCGAAGCGTGGAGAAGCCCTTGCGCCCGTAACGGCAACCGAGTGGAACAGCTTCTGCTCGCGGATCAATGAGTTCCGCAAGTACAAGAATATGTCAAAATACTCGTTTACATCCGTATCGAGCGGAACGGCCTTCTCCGCCACCATCGCACGGCAAGCCATGACGGCTATCTCCGAGATAAGCGGACACGGTACGCTTCCGAACAAAATCGAACCACTCAAAGCGGCTTTCTGGCTGTCTCTGGCCTCGTCGCTCAACGCTGTATCATAAGGAGTGATATTAGTGGACAAGAACGTAATTAACGCCCTGTGCAACCAGATTCTCTCCGCATTGGAGACGGTCTGCGTTGCCGGGGAACAGAACCACCTCCAGCTCATGGGCGTGAGACGAGCCGTGCGTGAGATTGCCCGCGAGGTGAACAAGGAGGAGAATAACGATGGCTGACAAGCAGATATCGGAACTCCAAAAAGCGACAAGCCTAACCGGCAATGAGCTTTTGGTTGTCTCGCAGGACGGCAAGGCAAAAAGCGTCACCGTGGATGAACTCGGGGAGATGATGCCCGGTGGAGGCTCCCCCGATGCCGTCCTCTACACCCCTCAAACCCTCACCGATGCACAGAAAGCACAGGCGAGGAAGAATATCGGGGCGGCTACTGTTGACGAAGTGGTTGCGGCTCTACCCGTCTACGCTGGGGAGGTTGAGGATGTATGAGCGAGTTTAACATCACCGTACCCGGTGGAGAATCCAAGCGTCTGAAAACTGGCGGTAAATACTGCCCTGCGGATATTGTGGTAACTGCGGAAGGTAGAGCCGAGGTGGTCGAGAAGGACGTCAACTTCTATGACTATGACGGCATTCTGCTTTATTCCTACACTCTGGAAGAGGCACAGGCATTGACGGAACTTCCGCCTGCACCTACTCCGCCCAGAGAGTTCCTGGTGTTCAGCAGATGGAACTGGAGCTTGGCACAGGTAAAAGCATTGACATACAAAATGAATGTCGGCGCAGTTTATGACACCGTAGATGGTGGAGTATACGCCGTGCTGGACATCCGTTATAATACGCAGCTTACTATTCCGCTCGTTTTTAATCTGTATGCAAACTGTGCGGCTGAAATTGACTGGGGAGACGGAAGCGAAGTGGAGCGTGTGGAAAAGGTTTCCACGCTTACAACGCACCGCACTTCTCACACGTACCCTGCACTTGGCGAGTATGTGTTGAGGCTGTCTGCGACAGGCACCACCTTTGTAATTGGTGGTAACAACTATACCGACACCTTTTTTGAGTCCGGCGCAAAAACACCGGCAAAGGTTGCGCTGAAGGAAATCTACATCGGCAACAAATGTGAGCGAGTGGGCCATGTTGGTTTGGGAAACTTTACGGGTCTCAAAAAGATTACGATGCACTACGGATTGGTTGCAGGCGAATCCGCCATTGGCGGTTCTGCGTTGGTGGCGGCTGTTGCACCGAAAAACCTGCATTATGCACAGTTCAATAATGATCCTGCGCTCCGCATTGTGTGCGTATCTGGAGATGCAACCTCGATTCCTGCATATAGCCTTGCCAATAGTTCGCCGGAGAAAGTTTGCTTGCCCGACAGCATTAGCACTTTGGGAAACAACTGCCTCAACAACAGCACAGCATTAGGAGAAATCCGTGTTCCGAGCGCAGTAACATCCATTCCGGCTTCGTTCTGCAACGGAAGCAAAATGCTAACCTCCGTTTCCTTGCATGATGGAATCACAACTATCAATGCGCATGCGTTTTATGTGTGTGAATCTTTGCCCGAAGTAACGATTCCGGCAAGCGTAACCACGATTGGCGGCTACGCATTCCAAGGTTGCGTCGCACTAAGGGTTGTGCGCTTTCTGGCCAATACACCGCCCGTTTTGCAAGCAGATGCGGCATCCAGCGTGTTCAGCGGTGTGCCAGCAGATTGTGTGTACGAAGTTCCTGCGGCATCTCTAGAAGCCTACAAATCCGCAACAAATTACGGCAGCATCGCCACTCAAATGATAGGAGCGTAAATCATGCTGAAAACTGAAACTGTGACCTTCAACGGCACCGAGTACATCCGCACTTGGTCTGACCTCAATATGATGATTGAGCGTGACGGTGCGCTGTACGAAGAAGCCATTGACCCCATCGACAGCGGCAGAGTCTACACGGAAACCGAACAGCCTATCGTTCATGAGGGCGAAGCGGAAGAGTCGGACTACCTAGCCGCTCTGGAAAGGTTTGGTGTGCAATGACTAAGCAGGAACTGAGAGAAAAGACCACGGCGGCTCTGGTTGAAACCCGAACCGCCCTGCAAACGGTCTACGATGCGCTGAATCAAGGCCAGCAGAAGAAGCTACTGAAAGACGAAACCGTAGCCGCTCTGTTTGAGCGGTACGGGGTGGAGGTATAAAAATGGTCGAGGTCATCTGCGCCGCGATTGCCGCCATTGCCACCATTGTGTCGGCATGGATCGCGGTATCTACCAAGCGGCAGAACAAGAAAATTGACGAGAGGGCGGAACGTCGGGCAAGGGAGAGTCGGTTATCTATGGACTTGATGTATGCAAGCTGTGCCCTCTCTCTCACCACAGCGAAGAAACTGGCTAATATGCACACCAACGGAGATGTGGAAGAAGCCATGGACGCGGCGACCAACGCACAGAACGCCTACATAGACTTTGTGCGAAACGAGGCCGCAAAGACCATCTCCAAATGAGACGGCGGAAGAATAAACCCGGTAGTATGGCGAGGCGGTTGGTGGTTTTTTGCATCGCCGTCCTCACCATCACCCTCATCTGGGCGGCAGCCATCTATACCTACGCAGTGAAGCATGACATCTCTGTAGATCTGTCCCCTGTGCTCACCTTTGTTTCGGTAGCGTTTGGGGGAGAGCTGCTGATGTGCCTTATGAAACGCATTTTTGCAAAGAGTACAAAAGAGGAGGAAACTGAATGATTGACCTGACCCCCCTTATGAACGCCATTATTGCCGTTCTGGCCGCAGTTATCGTGGCCTATGTCATTCCCTGGATCAAGAGCAAAAAGACCGCAGAGGAAACCAAAGACCTCGTCGCATGGGCTGACATTGCCGTAGCCGCCGCACAGCAGTTGTTCTATCAGTTTGACGGAGAAACCCGTCTGGAGCACGCTCTGGGTGTGATGCGTGAGGCCGGCTTCGATGTGGATACCATTGAGGTTCGCAATGCCGTTGAAGCCGCCGTGCTGAGACTGCACAGCGCATTGGTGCCGACCGATGAGTAACAGAACGATTTGGACATTCCTCGCCAAGGAAATTGGCAACGAGTACGGCGCAGCCGGGCTGATGGGTAACCTTCACGCAGAGTCCGGGCTTGTGTCTACCAACCTGCAGAACAGTTACCAGAAGTCTCTTGGCTTCACTGACCGCACCTACACCGATGCGGTGGACAAGGGAACCTACACCGACTTTGAGCAGGACAAGGCCGGGTACGGTCTGGCACAGTGGACATACTGGAGCCGAAAGCGCGACCTTTTGAACTACGCAAAGAAAACCACTCGCTCCATCGGAGACGAGACCATGCAGTTGGAGTTCCTTATCTCCGAGCTGAAGCGGTCTTTCAAGGAAGTGTGGGAGGCCCTGCAAAAGGCAACCTCCGTCAAGGAAGCATCCGACATTGTGCTGACCAAGTTTGAACGACCCGCCAACATGACCGAGGAAAACAAGACCCGCCGCGCATCGATCGGACAAGGCTTCTATGATACCTATGCCACCAAGTACAAGATGGTCAAGGTGGAACTCCCTGTGCTGAAGAAAGGCGCAAAGGGCGAGGCGGTAAAGACCGTGCAACGCCTTCTGCTCCAGATGAAGTACAGCATGGACGGAAACGGTGCGGACGGTTCTTTGGGCGCCGCCACGGAACGAGCCGTGAAGGAGTACCAGAAGGAACACGGCATGACCCCGGACGGAAGTGTCGGGGCCGCAACCTGGAACAAGCTGTTAAACGGCTAACACACAAATTATAAGTAACCCGGAGGGATATTATGACAGCTTCCCGTAGTAAGCTGCCGCACTCTCTGGAGTTGCTTCTGAGGGTCGAAATGGAGCAGGCCATTGAGCAGGCCAACCTCGGAACATTCGATACCTTTGTCGCCAAGAAGTACCTCATTGAGCAAGTGCCGCAAATTGACATCGCAGAGGAATTGGGCTATGACCGAACAGTAATCACACGAAGGCTGAAACAAATCGTGCCCCGTGTGGAATATGCCGCGCTAAGACTTTTTGGCAACACGCACACAACTGCATCATAAACGCAACGGAACCGCTGAGTATCTGCACTCGGCGGTTCTTTCTTTTTGTCATAATTAAACCATGAAAGGAGCTGGTCAAATGAATTACCCATACTACAACCCCTACTATGGCGCACAAATGCCCGCACAAGCCCTCCCTGTCGAAATGGGGCAGAATTACATCCAACAGCAGAGCGTTGCTCCTGTGCAATCTGTGGGGCAGGGGCAGGGCATTTCGCCATACTCTCGTCCTGTCAGTTCCAAAGAGGAAGCAATGGCGGTCGGAGCTGACTTCTCCGGCGCACCCATGATCTTCCCCGACATGGCGCACAACGCTGTCTATGTGAAGCGGTGGGACTACCAGACCGGCTCTGCCGTGTTTGTGGAGTACCTTCCCAAAGATGCCGTGCCGGAAGCACCTGCGGCGGTCTATGCCACACAGGGTGACTTCAAGGAGCTGGCCGAAAAGATGACGGAGCGGTTAGAGGATATCGAGGCCGACATTGAGCGGTTGAAGAAGAAGGGAGCAAAGAAAAATGATGACGAGTAATCCTTTGGTGTCCTTGATGGGTTTGGTTCGCAACGGCGGCAATCCGCAGGCGATGCTGAATCAAATGGCGCAGAGCGACCCTCAGGTAAGAAAGGTTCTTCAGATGATGCAGGGGAAGTCGCCTGCCGAGCTTAGACGGATCGCCGACAATATTGCTGCGGAGCGCGGAACTACCGTGGAAGATGTGGCCAGACAGCTTGGCATTACTATTCCGAGTAATCGGTGAAAAAGTGTGACGCTCGTCACATTATTCGTTTCAATTTGTGTGTACCGGGAAGTGCGCAGCCCGTTATGCAAATAAATTAAAAACTTGACATAGAAAAGAGGTTATTTTTATGGCTGAAAACAGTGGCGATCTGTCTCTGGGTTATATGATGGGCCAGTCTGAGGGCAACAACGGTGGCTTCGGTGGCCTTGGCGATGGCTGGGTCGGTATCATCCTTTTTGCTCTGATTTTTGGTTGGGGCAGAGGCGGCGGTGGCCTGTTCGGCGGTGGCGGTGGCGGCACTGATGGTGTCTCTGCTGGCTTTGCTTGGCAGGGCATCGACAACGGCATCCGCGGCATCCAGCAGGGCTTGTGTGACGGCTTCTATGCTGTCAACACTGGTCTGCTGAACGGCTTCCATGGCGTGGATAACGCCATCTGCAACCTGGGCTACAACCTGCAGAACTGCTGCTGCGAAACCCAGCGCGCCATTGACGGCGTGAACTACAACATGGCAACCCAGTTCTGTGCTCTGGGCAACACCATCCAGAACACCACCCGTGACATTATCGACAACCAGAACGCCGGCACCCGTGCGATCCTCGACTTCCTGACCAACGATAAGATTGACGCTCTGCGTTCCGAGAACCAGGCTCTCCGCTTCGCCGCTTCTCAGGCTAACCAGAACGCTTTCATTACCGCCAACCAGGAGGCCCAGACCGCCGAGCTGATCCGTCGCCTGGGCAGGGACACTCCTGTTCCCGCCTACATCGTACAGCCCTCCACCCCCCTGACTTTCCCCACCAATGGTTGTGGAACCATTCAGTTTGGCGGCTACGGCAACTACGGCGGCTGCGGCTGTGCTTGCGCCTGAACCGTTGCAAAAAATGCAACACTTCCCCGATAACGGGTGACTAATTTCGGGGCGGTGGGTAATCCTGCCGCCCCTGACTTTAAGGAGTTGATAAAATGAGATATTGTGGCTATGTCGAAAAGCTGTGCAACCGGCTTATTATTTCCGAGGCGGTGAACTTTGACGGTACGAGCGTTATTGTTGATCTGCCTGCAGGCTCCTACAACAACGGCGAGAACTACTGTGTCATTATCGCGCAGGCCATTCCCACCGTTGCCACCATCGGCTCTCCTGTTGTATTTACCATCGGCGGCGGCGCGGTGCAGTACCCCCTCACCAACGCCTGCTGCACTCCTGTGACGGTGTGTGGAATCCGCACCCGCACCAGATATACTCTCCGCGTTCAGACTACCGCGACCGGCGGCATTTTCAAGATGCTGGGCAAGCCCTGCTGCGCTCCGTCCAACAATCTGCCTGCCATTGACGGCACGGCTCCCGGAGGTGGCTAATGATGAGAGGCGCAACCAAAATGCTGATGGTTAGCGGCAGGGTAGGCAAGGACGATATGCGTTACCCTGACATGAACGAGCGACGCAACATGGAACACCGCGAGGACGGCGGCTACGATACCCGCAAGGCATCGAGAGGCACGCTGACATGGGACAATACCCGTGGCGCAGAGAGCGCATACAGGGACGATTACGGCGGAAAGAACTACCCTCGATACGAGGATAGCCGAATGAACTACCCCCGTTCCGAGATGGACGAGCCAGAAGCCAGACGGCGCAGAGATAGCCGTGGTCGATTCCGTTCCGAGGTGGACGGCTACTATCCCGGCCCTAACTATCCCCCTCCTGTGTATGAGCGCATGAACCAAATCGGCTTTGCCGCGCACGATGGTTCCGAGCGGGACAACCTGCGCATGATCCGTGGCGGGACAACTCAGCACGATATGAAGCTGGACGAGGAGACCGCCCATGAGTGGATGGAGAACCTTCGCAACGAGGACGGCACAAAAGGCCCTCACTGGACGAAGGAGCAGACTACCCAGGTTATGAAGCAGAAGGGCATTGACTGTGATCCTGTCGAGTTCTGGGTAGCCATGAACGCAATGTACTCCGATTACTTCAATGTCGCCAAGAAGATGAATGTGAATAACATTGACTTCTATACGCACATGGCAAAAGCCTTCGTCGATGACAAGGACGCGGGCGAAGGAAAGCTGATGCGGTACTACGAGGCTGTCGTTGAGTAAAGAAAATCCCCTCCAGATTTCGGTCTGGAGGGGTGTCTTTGTGCGTAATCCGTGCGTAATTTTCTCCGTATATCTCATAATCAATCCGTATACCGCATATACGAAAAGCCTATGGAGAATACAGGTGGAAAGCGTTGCGGCCCTAAGAAAAAATCGCCAAACCATTGCAACGCAACAGCTTGGCGATTGGTGACCCAGCAGGGACTCGAACCCCGTGTTTTAAAACCTAAAACCGTTGCAGCCCTAAGCGTTATTATTTTTCGTGCGTAATTTCGTGCGTAATTATTGATCCAAAGTAATCGTCTACCTTTTCTGCCACCTCGATCTGTTCTTTCTGCATGGTGTGCTGGTAGACGGTCTTTAGCATATTCTCCGTGGAGTGTCCCATTCGCTGCTGTGCGTATTTGTTTGGAACACCAAGCGCAAGCATGACCGATGCGTTGATGTGTCGCAGGTCGTGGAATCGGTAATGCTGGGACACATCCGCGTGTTTGCAGATGGTCTGGAAGCGGCTGTACAACGCTTTTCGCTTAATGTTTACAATATACTCAGAAACCCTCGGAGCGGAATCCAGAAGAGATTTGATGTAACCTGGAATAGGGAGGTCTCGCTGCGAACTAAAAGTCTTTGTGGCTTTCTCTCCCTCGTCTATCATAGCTCTGCGGATGTGCAGGATATCTCCGTCAATATCCGTCCACTTTAGTCCGAGCACCTCTGACATTCTTAGGCCAAGCCAGATGGCAAGGAGTACGGCGATCTCGTTTTCAGTTCCTCGCACCGTGGAGATAATACGAACGATGTCATCTTCTGTTGGGATGGCCACATCAAACCTCTGCTTTTGAGGAAGAGTAGTCCGCACCATCATGTCTGGCCTGTATGCTCCGATAATCGAAGTCAGCAGGCCGTGTGCGTTGCGTACCGTTTTAGGCGAGTTGTCTTTTGAGATCCTGTTCACCCATCGTTGTATGAGTTCCTGCGTCAAATCGCAAAGCCGCTCGTCTGCAATTTCCCTCATTTGATTGTCCCGAAGCCTCTTGTACCCGGTGAGCGTAGAGGGGGAAAGAACGGAATCTTTCGTATCGATGTACCGATCAACAGCCTCGCTCACCGTAAGGGCACTCTTAGGCTTCTCCATGCTGATGATTCCCATCTTTATAGAGTTTAGCTTTGCGTGGGCAACCGCTGGGTCATTGTCTACCACGCTGATGCGTCGACCCTTGACCATTGCCTCGCATCTCCATGCACCGCTTGCCAGCTCTCTCGGTTTAGGGTTGCTCAGCTTCGCCGCCTTTGCCCTCATCTTCTTTTTTTCCGCTTCGGTCATTGACATTCACTCCATTTCTGCTAAAATGAAGGAGCAGTTCGGTGTCATTATCGTC
>UZAT01477518.1_pt1 | contig 16327 bp, 18 predicted proteins | sample 2160861 | NCBI WGS metagenome assembly UZAT01 (sample SAMEA5138306, study PRJEB28736) | viral metagenome | reverse complement strand
GTATACAATATTGACGATTTTAGGAATACAATTGTACTAGGTGGTGTAGACTTGGCTGAAACCACTGACATGTGTTCTGCCAAGATCCTTATGTTGAAACCTGATGACAGCACCAAGTACATCCACCAGATGTATTGGATCCCGGAAAGCAAGTTGAAGATGTCTGATGATACAGAGTCTGGCGCAAAGTATACGGAATGGGCAAAGAAAGGCCTGATCAGGATTGTAGAAGGAAATGAAGTTGATGTGTCAGCTGTGGCAGACTGGTTTGCAGAACTGTATAGGGAACATGGGATCCGGTTATATAAATGCGGTTATGACCAGCGTTTTGCAAAAGAATTCCTGAAGCGCATGGATGACTATGGTTTTGAAACGGAAATGATATACCAAAACAGATTTGTTCTTTCAAATCCAATGCGTTTGGTGGAAGCTGACATCAGGGATCAGGCCATTAATTATAATGACAATGAAATTGATAAATGGTGCTTGTTAAATACTTCTGTGCAGGTGTGGGACACAGGTCATATACTTCCGGTCAAAATCAAAGGACAGGCTGCCAGAAGGATAGATGGCACACTTTCATTGATCATGGTGTATGAAATGCTGCGCAGATATAAGACTGAAATGATGAATGCGCTGTAAAGAAGGTGAAATAATGGGATGGTTAGATAAATTTTTTAGAAAACAGCCTAAAAGCACTAGGTTTGCACCTACGTTTGATGGGTTTGCACCTATTTACAGCCAATTTGGAACAAATATCTATGCTTCTGATGTGGTTCAGCAGGCACTGAAGTGTATTGTTGATGAAATGAAAAAGCTGAATCCTACGCATATACGCTATGCGGATCATGATCCGGTTCCTGTTAAGGGAAATGTGCAGGATGTGCTTAATTCACCGAATCAGCTGATGACCACCACAGAATTCATTGAAAAAACAGTGTGGCTGCTTCTGATGAACTTCAATGTTTTCATCATCCCCACCTATTACACATGGGTGGATGAAAAAACAGGTGTGGAAAGAAGATATTATGAATCACTGTATCCTATAAATCCAACACAGGTGGACTTCATAGAAGATGCTAGTGGAAGGCTGTTTGTAAAGTTCTTTTTCTGGAATGGTGAAAACACCACAATTCCTTATGATGATGTTATCCACATCAAATATAACTATTCACTGTCAGATTACATGGGTGGAAACAGAGCAGGCCAGCCAGATCATCAGGCACTGCTTGACACACTGAACCTTAACAGGACATTGCTTCAGGGTGTGGCCAAGGCAATGAATAGTTCCTATGCTGTCAATGGCATTGTGAAATACAATACCATGCTGGATGATGGCAGCATGGAAAAGAACATCAGAGAGCTGGAAAAGAAACTTCAGAATTCTGAAAGCGGTTTGATGCCACTGGATCTGAAAGCAGAATTTGTTCCGTTTCCAAGGGAAGTGCAGTTTGTTGATGAAGGCACACTGAAGTTTGTTGATGAAAAGATCCTGCGCAATTGGGGAATTCCGCTGGCCATCCTGACTGGTGACTATACCAAAGAACAGTATGAAGCCTTTTACCAGAAAACGCTGGAACCGCTGATCACTGCAATTTCACAGGCCTTCACAAAAAAGATTTTCACTTCCAGAGAAAAGGCCTTTGGCAACTGCATCAAGTTTTATCCTAAAGACTTGATTTTTATGACCACCACACAGAAGCTGGAACTGGTGAATCTGCTTGCACCAACAGGAAGTATTTATGAAAATGAGAAGCGCACCATGTTTGGTCTGATGCCTTTACCGGAACTGGAAGGTAAACGCTACATGTCATTGAACTGGGTGGATGCAGATATGGCAGCGCAATACCAGATGGGCAAAGTTGGGAATGTGCAGATGGATGTGGTGGATGAATCCAAGCAGGAAGAAATCACTGAAACGGAAGAAGAATTATAAAGGTGGTGTCTATGAGTGACTATATCATTATAAATGACGATCTGCGCACAATGCAGATTCCGGAAAGCATCACACTGCTTGGTGTTGAATCAGATGATGATGTCAACAAGATCCTGTTCAAGATGCCAAAGGAATACAGCGGTTTTGATCTGTCCACTTTTCAGGCAAGAATCAACTACATGAATGCCAATGGTGATGGAGACATTTACATTGTGGAAGATCTGGCAATTGATGATGATCCTACAATGATGACATTCACTTGGCTGGTGGGAAGAAATGCCTGCAAGTATAAAGGTGATACAAAATTCATTGTGTGTCTTAAGCTGTTTGAAACCGGAACAGATGAAGTTGTGAAGGAATTCAACACCACAGTGTATTCACTTCCGGTTCTGGAAGGCTTAGAAACCACTGAAGCTGTTGAACAGCAGAATGCAGACATCATTGAATACTTAAAGAACCTGATTGAAAATGCTGGCGTTGTAGACTTTTCAAACTACTATACCAAAGCACAGACAGATGCGCTGATTCCTACAAAGTTGCCTAATCCGGAAAGCTTGATCATAAACGGCCAAGAATATGATGGATCAGAAGAAGTAACACTGACTATTGATGGAACCAGTGAACAGGAAAAATCAATACTGGTAGGCACACTGGTGCATGTCACTGATGCGGTTCCTAAAGCAGTTGTCAGCTTAGATCTGTATGATGTGCATGGTGGTGATGTTTCATTAGCATCAATTTCTGTAACAAACAAAAACCTGTTCAGGATTGATCAGCTGGCTAATCAGGTGATAACAAATGGCATCACATTTGTTAAGAACAGTGATGGCAGTGTTACAGCTAATGGAACATCAACTGATGTGGATGCTATGACCAGCTGTTATCTTGACAAATACATCTTTGAAATTGGCAAGACATTCACGCTGAACAGCGGAAAAACACTTGGTTCTGTGGCCGTAAACATTGAACTGATCTATTCTGACGGAACCATTGAACATATAACTTCACAGAATGCGCCACAGACTTTTACGATCAGGAAAGCTGTTGAAGGATGTATTGCATCAGTAAAGATTTCAGATACTGGTGTAACAGTGAATGATGAAGTTGTTTATCCGCAGCTGGAAGTTGGAAAGATCGCATCAGCGTTTGTGAACAACGTATACAACACAATGATCTATAACGGATCAGAAATGCCTGTGCTGCCTGATGCAATTTCTAATTTGTGGGCAAACAGCACTGCTGTTGCCAGCATTGAAATTACATATGATGCTGATTACATCATTGGCAAGATTGATGAATACATTACAGAAAACTTGATTGGATCCGGATCATCATCCGGAACATTGGTGGCCAGCTATGATGGTGTTGGCACAGTCACATTGGGATTGGGGTGAAAAAATGAGTAAAGATTTTGAACAGAGATCCTATAATTTTGAGATCAGAGCAGAACAGAATGAAGATGAAGTTGGTGTGATCACTGGCAGGCCGATTGTTTATAACAGCAAAACTGATCTTGGATTTTTTGATGAAGTCATTGAACGTGGTGCGCTGAATGGTGCAGATCTGAAGGATGTGCGCTTCCTTGTGAACCATGATATCAGCAAAATTCCGCTGGCCAGATCCAGAAACAATAATGCCAACAGCACCATGCAGCTGATGCCTGATGATCAGGGAATGGCAATCAGGGTGAATCTGGATGTGAAGAATAATTCTGATGCAAGAAATCTGTATTCTGCTATTGAACGTGGTGACATAACTGGCATGTCATTTATGTTCCGGATTGATGATGAAGAATGGACAGAACTTGAATCTGAACATCCTACAAGGCATGTCAGAAAAATTTCAGATGTTGTGGAAGTTTCAGCAGTGACTTTTCCTGCATATGAAGATACTTCCATCAGCGTTAGAAATAAAGAAGCATTGGATAATGCAAAACTTGCACTGGAAAGTGCGAGAAGATCACTGGAAAGTGGTTTGGAACTTGAAAAAGCTAAATTTGAAGCACTCTTAAAAATGAGGTAAACAAAATGAAAGATTATCTGAAGAAACTGATCCAGAAGCGGAATGCACGCATTGAAGAAATCAGATCACTGATTGCTGCTTCCACTGATGTCAATGAAGTTAGATCTTTAACCGCTGAAGCTGAAGGCCTGAAGGATGAAATCAATGAAGCACAGGCACAGCTGAATGCCATTGAAGCTGAAGAACAGCGTTCTGCACAGTCTGAACAGCGTGAAAATGTTCCTGCCAATGCGCAGCTTCACAATGCGCAGGTGAATGGATCATTCCACATGCAGCAGTCTGAACAGCGTGACAATGTGGATCCCACCAGCACGCTGGAATACAGACAGGCCTTCATGAATTATGTGCAGAAAGGCACTGCCATCCAGATGCGTGATGCTATCAGCACTGCTGATACTGCACCTGCCATTCCGCTGACCATCATGAATGAGGTCATCAACACTGTCAGGAAGCGTTATGGCAATCTTTACAACAAGGTTCGCCACATGAATGTTCAGGGTGGTGTTGAATTCCCCATTGGCGCACTGCAGGCCACTTTCAAGTGGATCAATGAATCCACTGTTTCTCCCAGACAGAAACTGGATCCGCTGGCAAAGGTTATGTTCAGCTATCATGTGGCTGAAATCCGTATTGCGCAGACTTTCCTTGCAAGCATCCTGACTCTTGATGCATTTGAAGCCAAAATTGCTGAAGTTATTGCTATTGCTTATCTGCAGGCAATGGATCAGGCCATTGTGCTTGGTACTGGCAATGGAATGCCTTTAGGCATCCTGAATGATTCCAGAGTTGTCAATGAAGTTGAAATGACTGCAGCTGACATCAATGACTGGAAAGCTTGGCGCACCAAGTTCTTTGCAAAGCTTCCGCTTGGTTACAGAGCAGGTGAATTTATTTTCCCGCTTTCCACTGTGGAAACTTATCTGGAAACCATGTCTGATGCCAACAACAATCCTGTTTTCAGGCAGGCAACTGGTCTTGAAGTGAATGATGGTGATGCGCAGAATCCCAATGGCCGTTTCTTTGGCAGAGATATTGCGCTTGTGGAACCGGAAATCCTTCCTGATTTTGATACTGCTTCTGCAGGTGATGTCATTGGCATCTTCTGGCAGCCTGAAGAATATGCCATCAATGAAAACTTTGGTTTCACGATGCGCAGATACTATGATGAAGAACTGAATGAATGGGTGGATAAGGCACTGGCTGTTGTTGATGGTAAAGTGCTGAATCCCACTGGTTATTATCTGATCAAGAAGAAGAATTCCTGATAAGGTGGTGACAGTATGGATACTACTATTGTTGCTTTAAGAAAGCTGTATGTTGCGCTTGGTGGCACTGCTTCTGATGTTGCTGATCTGGTCATTATTCCTGATCTGATCAATGCGATTGCTACGCAGGCAGAAGCAGCACTTGATGCTAAAGCTGATGCTGAATGAAAGGTGGTTAAAAAATGATTAATTCTGATAGAATCGTTCCTGTTACGCAGACTGATCTGCTTTCACTTTATGGCCTGATTCTTCTGCAGGCAAGTGCCAACAGTTCCATGACTGCGCTTCAGTCTGATGATGTAGAAGGCAATTTCTCTTGTGGCACTGGCATTAAGCTGGCTGCACAGCCTGTTAAGTCATGCAACTTCACTGGTGCTTCCGGTACGCTGTATTTTGTGGCTGCGTATGATTACGCTGGCTTCAAAGTCAGCGGTTCCGCTGCCACTATTGCTTCCAATGGTGTGACTGTTGATCCTGATGCCAAAACGCTTTACAAGGCTGTTCTGTCTTCCGGAACTGTAACGATCACAAAGGCTGGTTTCTGATCATAAGAAAGAAGGTGATTGGCAATGGCAGTGCTTGATGATGTTAAAAATGCATTAGGTGTAACTGGATCATATCAGGATGCAACACTGCAATCATACATTGATGAAGTCAATGCTTTCCTTGTTGATGCTGGTGTGCCTGCATCAAGCATCACAAGTGGTGTCATTGCCAGAGGTGTTGCGGATCTTTGGCAGTATGGCGCAGGTGAAGGAAAGCTTTCTAGTTATTTCATGATGCGTGCTGCACAGCTGGCTGTGAAAGGAAGTGGATCCTGATGGCAGGATATAAACCTTATGCACCATTTTCTGTGCCTATGAAACTGCTTGTGCCAACAACACAGGTGGTTTCAGGCACAACAAAGAAATCTTACACTTCACCAGATGATTCTGAATTGTTTTTTGGTTCTTTCAGAACCTTTGGTGGCACTGAAAACATGTCAAATGGTGTTTACACAGTGATTGATACAGCAGTGGTTGATACATGGTATAGACCAGATATCAAAGCTGACTGCCAGATCTATCTGTGTGAAACAGAACAGGTCTATGATATTGTTTCTGATCCTGAAGATATTGATTTCAGACACCAATACATGCAGTTTAAGGTGAAAAAGGCAGGTGGCAAAGCATAATGGCTAAAATGTCCATCACATTTTCCGGTTTTGATGATCTGGCCACAGAAATTGACAGGATGGGTGGTAACTTAACCAAAGCTGTAAATGATGCGCTGGAAGATACACAGAAAATTGTGAAAGACAATCTTACATCAGCTGCATCCGTTTACATCAGCAAAGGCCGAAAAGGATATGCCACTGGTAAAATGTATGATGCCATCATAACAGACACCAGAATTGATTGGGCAGGCACTACAGCAGAAGTTAATGTAGGCTTTTCAACAAATGGTGGCGCAACAAAGGCTGGCTTTATGCATTCCATCTTTATCATGTATGGCACACCAAGAATGGCAAAGGATCAGAAGGTTTACAATGCCATAAAAGGAACCAAAACACAGAAGGATATTGCCAAAGTTCAGGAAGAAACACTGAAAAAATACTTGAATCTGGAAGGATAATGCTATGAATGTGAAAGATTTATTGATTCAGACAATATTGCCATTGGTTGACAATGATGCTAATAAAGTCATTCAACAGGGATCACTTTCAAATGATGATGCATATCCGGATTCTTTTTTCACCTTCTGGAACAATGACAGTATTGATGATGCCTTCTTTGACAATACGGAAACAGAAGTTATTTGGGATTTTGATCTGAATTTTTATTCAAATGATCCTGCTCTGGTCAATAGTGTGTTGCTTCAGGCAAAACAGCTGCTTAGAGCAGCTGGATTCATACCGGATGGATCCGGTCATGATGTTTTATCAGATGAAGAAACACACACAGGCAGAGGAATGAATGTATTATTTATCGAAAAAGTGAGGTAAAACCTATGGCACAGTATGTTGATGAATTCAGAGGAACAGACAATCTGGTCTTCGCAGAAGTGCTGACTGACAACAATGAAACTGGTGAAGGTTACACCACTGGTGCTGTTTCTATTCTGGCACCTGTTGCAGAGATCAGCAAAACTGTAGAAACTTCCTCTGATACTAAATACTATGACAACAAGCCTGCGCTGACGATCCATGCAGAAGGTGCTGACACCATCACACTGACTATTCCTGCACTTGATCTGGCTACGCTGGCAAAGATCACTGGCAAAACCTATGATACTACGCTTGGCGCATTCATGGATGGGGAATCAACACCTGTCTATTTTGCGCTTGGCTATAGGCTGCGTTTAACTGATGGCACTTACAGATATGTCTGGAGATATAAAGGATCCTTTGCAATTCCGGATGAAACCAGTGCCACTGAAAATGCCAGCACTGACACCAATAACCAGCAGCTGACTTATACTGGCATTTACACCATGCATAAGTTCACCAAGACTGGCAAAGCGCAGAAAGCACTTGTGGTGGATGAAAGAGATGGTCTTGCAGATCTTGATGATTTCTTTGCATCTGTTACCACTTGTGACACACTGGAAGCTAAGTCTTCCACACCTGCTGGCTAACTATTAACTTCAGGCCTGTGTGAAGGACAGCACACTGCAGGATGTTGCCAAGAACATTCTCCGCTTGGCTAACTTCCACAGGCATTTTTTTAAAGGGGATAAAACAATGAAGCTGAATATTTATAAGAACCAGAAGGAAATTGAAAAGACATATGAAGTTGATGAATATGACATCATGTATGGAACTGTTCAGGATATTCTTGAAGTTCTTGATGAAGGCATAGCTGACATGAACAATAATGACCAGCTTGTGAAGGTGATCAGTGCCAATAAATCAAAGCTGGAAGATCTTCTGATGGATATCTTTGGTGCGGAAGGCCTTACAAAAGAAGAACTTAGAAGAACCAAGCTGAAAGAACTTGTTCCTGTTTTCATTGATCTTTTCCGGTATGTCACAAAATCTTTTAAGTCAAAAAACTGACAAGTGGCAGCAGCGACAGTGTTGCTGCCACTTCTTTATCTGACTTATTTTATGAACTGGCAGATAATCTTTGCCAGAAATACACTGCACTGACACCTTTCATGGTCAGAAGGGAAAAGTTTGGTGAAGTGCTGAAGCTATTGCAGTGGATCCAGTCAAAGAACCGGAAAGATAAAGGCTGGAAAAACACTGATCAGGTCATCAGATACAAAAATGGTGATATTCATATACGCAGAGAAGCCAAAAATGATAATTGGTATTAAAGGCAGGTGGTAGCATGGCATCCAACAATGAAAGCACAATGAAATGGAAGGTGGACATTGCAGAATTGAAGTCTGCAATGACTGATGCCAAAAGATCCATATCATTGGCCAATGCTGAATTTAAGACTGCTACAGCTGGCATGGAAAGTTGGTCAAAATCCAGTGAAGGCTTAGAAGCCAAGCTGAAACAGCTGAACAGCACACTGCCACAGCAGAAGCAGATCCTGTCACAGTTAGAACAGCAGTATAAACTTGTTTGTGAAAACATGGGTGAAAATTCCACTGAAGCGCAGAAGTTAAAGCTTCAGATGGAAAATCAGAAAGCTGCTATCAATAAAACACAGTCAGAAATCACTAAATATAACAGCCAGCTTGGTAAATTGGAAGCTGAACAGAAATCTGCGCAGTCACCAATGAACCAGCTGAACAAAACCATCAGTGATCAGGAATCCAAGCTTGAAGATCTGAAAGGCGAATATGCCAATGCTGTATTGCAGTACGGCAAGAACAGCAAAGAAGCCAAGGCACTTGCCAAGCAGATTGACAATTTGTCTGGTGATCTGGAAAAAAACAAGACTAAGCAGAAAAATGCCACATATGCAGCTGACGATCTGGCTGAAGGCATGGATGATGTTGCAGATGAAACCAAGGATGCTGCCAAGGAAGCAGACAATGCTTCAGGAAAGTTTTCAGGTCTTGGTGATGCGCTTGCAACTGCTGCAAAAGTAGGCATTGCTGCGTTTTCCGCTGCTATCACTGGTGCTGTGGCTGGACTGACAAAAGCAACAGTCAGCGCAGCTTCATACGCTGATGACATGCTTACAATGTCAACTGTGACTGGTGTCACCACAGAATCACTGCAGGCATACAATTACGCAGCTGGTCTGGTTGATGTTTCTATGGAAACTATGACCGGATCAATGGCCAAACAGACAAAATCCATGATATCCGCATCAAAGGGCTCCAAGGACATGGTTGATGCGTATAAAAAGCTTGGTGTGTCTGTAACAGATGCCAATGGCAATCTGCGTGATTCTGAAACTGTTTATTGGGAAACGATTGATGCGCTTGGTAATGTAGCAGATGAAAATCAAAGGACTGCACTGGCAATGCAGATCTTTGGCAAATCAGCACAGGAATTGAATCCGCTGATTGAACAGGGATCAGCTGGAATTGCAGCTTTGACTGAAGAAGCAAAAAACATGGGCGCAGTGCTGACTGATGACCAGTTAGCTGATTTAGGATCATTTGATGATACTATGGTAAGGCTTCAGTCAGGATCAGAAGCAGCGAAAAATGCGCTTGGCCTTGTGCTGTTGCCACAGCTTCAGACATTGGCAGATGAAGGAACTGGCCTGATTGCTGAATTTACCAATGGCATGATCCAAGCTGATGGTGATTGGACACAGATCAGTTATGTCATGGGAGATACAATTGGAAGCATGGTCAATATGTTCTTGGAACAGTTGCCAAACTTCCTGCAGGTGGGCAAAGAAATGGTGTCCAGCGTAGCTGATGCTATTATTGAACAGCTTCCTACGCTGACAGAAGCTGCTGTGACAATCGTTGCACAGCTTGTCACAGAATTCACTGCAGCTATTCCGCAGCTTTTGGTTAGTGGTATCATGATCATCACCACATTGATTGAAGGCATTACAGAAACCATTCCAACACTGATTGAAATGATTCCAACACTGATCCAGAACATCATTGAAATCATTTCTGAATGGCTTCCTGATATACTTCATTCTGGTATTGATATCCTTACAGCAATTATTGATGGTATAGCAAAAGCACTTCCGGATCTGGTTGAATATGTTCCGCTGCTGGTAGAAATAATCTGTGGTGTCATTGAAGACAATCTGCCTTTCATTATTGAAACTGGCATCACGCTTCTGACATCTATTATTGAAGGCCTTGCAAAAGCAATTCCGCAGCTGATTGGATATGTGCCTACTATTATCCAGACAATCTGTGACACCATTCTTCCGCTGTTGCCTACAATCTTGCAGACTGGTGTACAGATCCTGCTGGCATTGATCAATGGTCTTATTAAAATGCTGCCTGCGCTAGTGCAGTATTTACCAACAATAATCAATACAATAATCACTGTGCTGACACAGAATCTTCCTATGATCATTCAGGAAGGCATTACAATTCTGCTGGCACTGATCAATGGCCTTGTGGAAGCACTTCCGCAGTTAATGCAGTATTTACCAACAATCATAACCACTATTGTAAATGTACTGACACAGAATCTGCCATTGATAATCCAAGCTGGTATTCAGATCCTGATCATGCTGATACAAGGTTTGGCACAGGCTATTCCACAGTTAGTCAGGATGCTTCCGCAGATAATAACTACCATTGTAACAACATTGGCAAGAAATCTGCCACAAATCCTTAAGGCTGGCGCACAGATCCTTCTGATGTTGATTAAAGGCCTTGGATCTGTACTTGGTGAACTTGGAAAGGCACTGTTGAACATTGGCAAATCAATTATTGATGCAGTCAGTGGTTTGCCTGCTAAGATGCTGGAAATTGGTGGAAATATCGTATCAGGAATCTGGGATGGTATTTCCAACAGCCTTAACTGGATCAAAGAAAAGATTTCCGGATTTGTTGGCAAAGTCACTGGATTCTTCAAAGATCTGTTTGGCATAAATTCACCTTCAAAAGTCATGCGTGACCAGATTGGTGAATGGCTGCCACAGGGTATTGCTGAAGGTTTTGAAGAAGAAATGCCTGATGCTTTAAGTGACATGAAGAAATCCATGAATGGTGCGCTAAGTGAGCTGAAGTCTGATGTGGCAATGACCACTGATGGCATGTTTGGTGATGTGAACATTGCTGGATCCGGATCTGCAGCAGTTGGTGCTGGATCACAGGTGGTAAACTTCAATCAGACAATCAATTCACCTAAAGCTGTTGACAGACTGACTTTGTACAGAGAAACAAACAGCCTGTTGTTCAGTGCAAAAGTGAGGTTGGCGAATGTATAACTTGATTTTGGAAAATGCTGCAGGTGATCAGCTGAATTTTGCGCAGAATAGTGCATTCACTGTTTCTGAAATACAAGGCCTGAATCCACCTGCAGCCACTATAAACACCAGTGAAATGGCACTATTGGATGGCGCAAAGTTCAATGCATCAAAGCTTAACATGCGCAGCATCAATATTGCTTTTGCGATTGAATACGATGCAGCCAAGAACCGCATTGAAGTGTACAAGGTTCTGAAGTCAAAGCAGTATGTTAAGCTTTACTATGATGGTGATTACAGACATGTATTCATTGAAGGCTACATTTCCAGCATTAATATAGACTATGGTGCTAAAAAGCAGATTGTGACATGCAGCATCCTGTGTCCATCACCTTACTTTAAGGCAGCACAGGAAGTTATCACAGAACTAAGCAGCATCATTGATGGTTTTCACTTTCCATTTGCATCCACAGCAGAACCGCAGATCCTGTTTGGCTACAATAATAATGATATGGGTGTTACTGTGGAAAATGATGGTGATGTGGCCTGTGGTCTGATCATAGAATTGTTTGCCACTGATGCAGTCACTAATCCAAAGATTTATGATTATATCACGCAGGAATACTTTGGATTAAACATCAGTATGCAGGCACTGGATCTGATCACGATTGACACCAGACAAGGATCCAAAACAGCTAAACTTCTGCGCAGTGGCACTGAATACAATGTCTTTAACTACATCATGCAGAACAGTACATGGCTGCAGTTGGCACCAAATGGAAGCACGTTTGTTTATGAAGTTGAAACAGGTGATGTTGGTGATCTTCTTATTACATTCCACCATCATGCACTGTTTGAAGGGGTGTGATCATGATGAAAGAAATACTGCCAGTGATCATGGACACCAGCTTCAACAGGCTTGCAGTCATTGATGACTATATTTCACTGATCTGGACAACACGATATTATGCCACAGGTGACTTTGAACTTGTTGTGGATGTAAATCCAAACACAATCAGCATGTTTAGACAAGATTATTATGTTGTGCGTGACGATGATGACAATGTGGGCATCATTGAACATATCCAGATCCAGCGCAATGAAGATTGTCAGCAAATACTGATTGTTTCCGGAAGGTTTCTTGACAGCATACTGGCCAGAAGGATCATAGGCCAGCAGACCACTGTTTCAGGATCCATCAGCACATGCATCAATGCTCTTATAACACAGAATGTGATTTCACCAGATATAGCTGACAGAGCAATTGACAACTTCACTTTAGGATCATACAATATTAGTCATCAAATGCGTGCGCAGTATACTGGCAAGAACCTGCTGGAAACAATTTCTGATATCTGTGAAACATATGGCATTGGGTACAAAGTCACACTGAATGCGCTTCATCAGTTTGTTTTCACCTTATATGAAGGCGCAGACAGGACATATGATCAGAATGTAAACACATGGGTGATTTTTTCGGATAAATATGATAATCTGCTGTCATCAGAATATGAAGAAAATTATCAGGAAGTGATCAATGCTGTTCTGGTAGCTGGTGAAGGTGAAGGATCTGACAGAAAGACATTGTGGGTGTCAGATGGGTCAACAGGTCTTGCCAGAAGGGAAACATACAAGGATCAAAGAAACCTGCAGAGTGATGGTGGGGAAATCACAGAAGAAGAATATGAAGCACTGCTGGCTGAAGCTGGTGAAGAAAGTCTGACAAAGTACATTGCAGCCTTTACTGGAACAGTTTATTTTGATGGTATCAAGTACAAGGAAGATGTGAACATTGGTGATCTGTGTGTGATTGAAAATGCCAATTGGGGTATTTACATCAACAGCAGGCTGGTGGAAGTCATTGAATCTGTTTCAGAAACTGGTGAATATTCAATAGTTCCAACATTTGGAATCTGATGGAAGGTGGTTGATATGGCAATCAATAGTTATTTTTTCAATGCTGTCTTATCTGATGGTGTTTATGACCGCATGTATAATGCTGAAGATGTGACAAGTTATCTGGATAAGATCGTTGGCAATGGTGTATTTCCTAATCCATCAACACAGCTGCAGGTTCGTGCAGCTGGTGGCATGGTGGTCACAGTTGGTTCTGGATCCGGATGGATCAATGGCCATAAGATGATAAATACAGCTGATCTTAACCTGACATTGGATGCTTCTGATGTTCTTCTTGACAGGCTTGATGCAGTCATCTTCTATGTGGATTATACCACAAGATCAATGGGCATAGCAGTTAAAAAAGGCACATTGGCTTCAACACCTGTGGCACCTTCTATGCAGCGTGATTCTGACAGGTGGGAACTGTGTCTGGCGCAGATCAGGGTGCGCAAACAGGTGACTGCTATCACGCAGAATAACATAAGAGATACCAGAGGAATCAGTGATCTGTGCGGAATCGTGCAAGGCCTGATCCAGCAGATGGATACCACTACCATGTTTGCGCAGTGGCAGGCACAGTTTAATTCTTGGCTGGAATCTGTTCAGCAGGAACTTCAGGAAGGCAGGCAGTTCAAAAAGCTTGAAGGCATTTACAAAACAGTTCAGGATGGTGAATCCATCTTTGATGTCAAGACATATGTTCCGCAGTTTTCCTACACTTATGACATCTTGGAACTGTTTATTGATGGTCTGCATATAACTGGCAATGATTACAGACTGGTTGACAGCACTGTTATGCTTAAAAAACCGCTTGAAGCAGGATCAATGGTTGACTTCATTGTTTACAAGTCAGTGGATGTACAGTCATGAAAAAATACCATATTAAACAGCTGACTAAAGCGAACTGACTAATATGGTATTTATAAAAGCGCATCAGAAATGGTGCGCTTTTTTTCATGTGAAGTTCCAGTGAATAGTTATATCATCACCATCAATGATGATCTTGTTTATCAGTTTGCTGACAATGGTTCTTTTCTGCTGCAAATCACCATACTTCAGTGCTTCTTCAAATGACTGCACTGTTTCAATCACCTGATCTTCTGTCATGGTGCTGGTGCTTTCCTGCAGTCTTTCCAGATCATGCTGCAGCCTGATGCGCTGTTCCGCAAGCGGTTTAGTCTTATTATCCAGTTCTTCAATGGTGAATGTGCCAAGGCTATAAAGATCCATAAAGCGTGATAACTGCGCTGAAATGGTTCTTATTTGCTTTTCTATGGCAGTGATCTGCGCTGATACATCTTCTTTTCCGGATTCCTTTTTCAGCTGTCTGATATAGTCAGGATCCAGTGCCAGTTTCTTTATCTGGTCAAAGATGATGCTGTCAAGTTCATCAATGCCATAGTTCTTATTTTTACAGTTTGGATCAATGATCATTGGCTTCAGCTTTTTATGTCTGGAATAGCATCCATAGTGATACTTATACCCATATGCCTTTGTTCCTGATTGGTATTTGCTGTATTTTGCGCCACATCTGGCGCAATAGATCAAACCACCAAGCACTGTGGATGTGTTAGCAGTACCACCTTTATAACCTGTTTCATCAAATCTGCGCTTGTTTTCATCAAGAATAACCTGACATTTATTGTAGGTTTCTTCATCAATTATAGGTTCCTGATTGCATTCATACCATGCGCCTTTATGTCTTTGATAACCGCAATAAACCTTATTCCGCAGGATATAGCGCAGATTCCTGTTGTCTACTCTGCCACTGTTCAATGTTCTTCCGGTCTTTTGCATGTCATTTGCTATGCTTTTAAGTGATTCACCTGCAGCATATCTTTGAAACAGGTCTTTCACAATCATTGCTTCATAGGCATTAATGACCAGCTTTTCCTGATCAGGATCATAATCATATCCAAATGGCAGATGACCACCTGCGCCTTTCCACTTTCCTTCCTTAATTCTTGCGTTCATTCCCATTTGCATTCTTTCTTTGATCATTTCCCTTTCCAGCTGTGCAAAGGCTGCCAGAATGCCCAAAAACAGCCTTCCTTGGGCAGTTGATGTGTCCAGCTTTTCAGACATGGATTCAAAGTCAGTATTATTGGGAATGAATTCATCTTCAATCAGTTTAAGCGTATCCTTCTGTGATCTGGACAGTCTGTCAAGCTTGTACACAAGCACCTTGTCAATGGATCCAGCACGCACATCTGATAAGAGATCCTGCAGTGCAGGCCTGTCTGTATTAGCACCAGAATGGCCTGCATCTGTGTAGATTCTGACAATGTTCCAGTCATGTGCCTTGGCAAACAGTGTAAGTCTTTCAGTTTGTTCACCAATGGAATAACCTTCCTTTGCCTGTTCCTGCGTGGATACACGCACATAAATGGCTACACGCATTTTATCAGTTGTCATCAGCTTTCATCCCCATTTCTTTATTAAACTGCGCATAGTATGCATCAAGTCTTCTTTTCTGATTTTTGACTGCTATTTGTAAAGCAGCATCAATTCCATCAAGAATGATTTTGATGTCATTGTCTGATGCTGGTTCACCATTCATAGAAAGCAATGGTGTGCTTATCAGTTCTCTTTTGGTGTTTTCCAAAATATCTTCAATTTTGGATGGTTCCGGAATGGTCTTTGATGCAGGAACAATGTTTCCTTGTGCCAGATCATCTGTGCTTATTCCTAAAGCTTGGCATATTTTGATGATGTTGGTTACGCTGGAATTCTGTATTCCTCTTTTGAATATGCTTTGAATTGTGCCATATGGCATATCTATTGCCTGCGTGAATTCAAGAACAGATTTGTATTTTGACAGAATGAATGCACGCAGCTTTTCTTCTGTTGTCATGTCTTATTTTCCTTTCATGGTGATGTAAAACTATCATAATCAATAATTGATTCATTGTCAACAATAATTG
>UZAT01145452.1_pt1 | contig 16351 bp, 15 predicted proteins | sample 2160861 | NCBI WGS metagenome assembly UZAT01 (sample SAMEA5138306, study PRJEB28736) | viral metagenome | reverse complement strand
GACATAAACAAGCTGCTTCCGTTCTCGTTGTATACAGGTGAGAAGAATACTCGCTCTGCTCCGTGTTCGTGCAGAAGGTCTACCACCGTTGCCCACGGCAAGTAATCTGCACCATCTCTCTGCTTGATGTGAGGTGTCACATCGACTTTTCTCAACTCGTTAAAACTCTTAAGCATTTTCATTTTCCTCCTCTTCATACCAAAATTCATAACGGTCTTTTTCCGTTTCCGAGGTTGCCCTCAACACATCCTCAATGGATGCATCATTCACATACGATATGTTTTTGAGCTTTCGGTCAAGGACGAATATCTTCTTGCCGTCTCTGATCTCGTCTATTACCATCCAAGGGTAAACTATCGTGTACTTCATGTTTTAGATTCCTCTCTTAATTCAATTTTTTCTTTTTCCATAACCGAGATGAAAGCATCTCCGTCATATAAGCTGAGATAATTTGCGAAGTCGGAGCTTGTCCACTCCTCGACATCGTCTTTAGCATAGAAGTCTACACCGCCGTCCCAATATATAAGCACCTCATCGCCTTCGATAACCTTTTCAACCCTGACGAACTCCTCATTATCATCAGCGAACAGTTCACAGTTCTTGATGACAGCCAAGAAGCACTCCCAAGGCGATCCGAACCACTCAAGGACTTCATTGATTGCTATTACAGATTGAGGCAACTCTTGCCAATGCGCGGTTTCAAAGCTTTCTTGGCACTCCATGCACCCGGTACATAAGCCACCACTTCTTGGGCAACCCGAATAGCTCATTTTGACATCTCCTCCTCAACGATCCTGCACACCTCTTCCCAAGAGGCACCGTCATTGATGGCTTGTCCTACTCTTCTTGAGGTGATCCATATCCACCACTCTTTGATTTTCCTAAAAAACTTTTTCATCTTTTGTTCCTCGATTTCTTAAATACTATTCATAACCTTGCCGTATCGCTCCAAGGCGAGTACAACATTGTTTTCAGCTTTAACTCTTGCACTCTCCGACAAGATCGGTCGGCGAATATTCACAGTGCAATTCTCGCTGATTTTAATTGTTTCTGTGCGGTATTCAACCGCTTGATCGTTCTTCATCGTTACCACCTATAAACATCGCAATGATGGTAGCCGCTTTCAATATAGCCGCTTCCGGGTCTTTGCTGTCATGGATGAGTTTAATTAATTCCTTTTCGCTGTTTGTCATGCTTTTCTCCTTTTCTGCAAGGTGTGGATAAGGCTTTCTCAATGTTCCAACCGTGTCCAAATATTCTGCCATAAAGAACCTCATAGGAAACACCGACCTCTTCTGCCCACTTACTGATTGACATCGTCTTTCCATTAAAAGTAAGAGCGTGTTTTATCGGGGGATTCTGTTTAAAAACATGGTCTTTATAGTTGTAACCGATTCCACGAATATGAGATTGATATTTTTCCATCCACTCGTATTCCTTTCGCTTATCCTCATAGGCAAAGACATCTTCAAGAATAGTGAATGTAAAGTTCTCACCATATTGGTCAAAATCAGATTGCATATCTTCTATGTGGTGCTTATGTGCTCGTAAATCATAGATATGTTTCATCAGCCTTTTGTCTACATTAGCACTGCTGCCTATGTAGACTCTGTTTGTTACGTTATGCCTGATGGCATAAATTTTTCTTGGAAAATTCACCTCTACCTCCTTTGTGCACTATTTGTGCTCGACTTATCTAAAAAAAATATCCTGTACGGATGTGCGATAATACTTAGCTATTTTTATCTTTATTTCATCTCGGGGAATACGCTCATTTCTTTCGTATTTCACATACGATGAAAAAGATATGCCAAGTGCGTCTGCAACCTTTCGCTTGCTTTTTTTGCCACGAAGGTTTCTTAACTTTTCTCCTGAAGTCATATACTGTCCTCCTTATCTTATTTGAGCACTAATTGTGCTCACGGTCTTATTGTACACTATAAGTGCTCGTTTGTCAATACAAAATTCTCAAAATTTCGACAAAAAAATGCACAAAGTTTATGAGCACAATTTGTGCATAATGCTCATTGACTATGGTGCACATATAGTGTATAATAATAAGATGAAGGAGGTGATAATCGAAATGTCAAATTTTAGCATAAGGCTGAAGGAACTACGAAACAAAGCAAACTTGTCGCAACAAGAACTATCCAAAATAATAGGTATTTCAAAAAGTAGTATCAATATGTACGAAAGGGGAGAACGTGAACCCGGACTTGAAACTGTCGGAGCACTTGCTGATTACTTCGATGTGCGAACAGACTACCTTTTAGGAAAAACCGATGACAAAAGAAGTCCCCAAGAAGCTAAAAAATATAATAAATTGATAATTCAATCCTTGGAAGACTATAGGCTACTCCATGGATATGATCGAAAGCAAATAGAGGATTTGCTCGATTGGGAAGATATGTACTCCGACTTGGAAAATGGGAGGACGCTTGGAGATGCAGGACTGTTAAAGACTGTCCAAGGTCTGCTTGCTGTTGATGCAACCATATATCCAAATGATTCTGTTGAGCATAAGGAAAATCCCCCCTCCGAGATATCAATCACAGAAGGGGAGAAGATGTTACTTGAATTATTTAGGCGAGTTCCTGAAGATCAGCAGACTCTTGTTTTACAGATGATTCGTGCTGCTTTAGGTAATTTAAAATAATGACAGTCGCTGTCATCAAGGCTTGTCCCGGATTATCGTTTTCACGGATGAGTTTAATTAATTCCTTTTCGTTATCTGTCATTACTTTAGTCCCTCCTATAAAAATACGAATGTGTGTTCCCATTTCCAGCATAATTTAAATTTACTGAAATGTCAACATATTTCGACATTCGCTTTGCTTGAGTAAATTATACAATGGCTGTAAACGAAAATCAATACCCACCTTTGACCATTTACTACCCAACTTTATCATATCTATATGGTCAAGAATATCTATCAAAAAGACACTTCTATAACATCGAAAGGACAACAATATGTGGTTAGACAATCTTAAAGAATTAAAGAAAAAGACAGGAATGTCCGCAAAGCAGATTGCGGAAAAGACAAACTTGCCCGAAAGAACCGTCAGCCGTATCCTTGCAGGAGAAACCGACCACCCTTATGCGGACACACTTGACCTTATTGTAAAAGCAATGGGATATGATCTCGGAGACGTCTTCTCCGATACCAAGGTTGTCGTTGCTACGGACGAACTTGTCGGAATCAAGGAAGCCGTTGACGTTGTCGAGGCAGAGCGAGACCTTACCCTCGTTGAGAACGAAATGCTAAAGACCAAGATCACAGCACTAACAACCGAGATCGAACTTCTAAAAAAAGAAATACAGCACAAGGACGAGATCATCGCCCTGCATAATTACTATAATAAGCTTAAACCGAATAGTTGAGGAGAACAAATATGAATATTGAACAAATTTGCAATGATCTTGCGGAAATTACCGAAAAGCTGATGTATGGTGAAATTAGTTTCTCCTATGATAATTTAGCGAGTGCGATGAAACCCGGACATCCCGGAGAGATTTTAGATGACATCATCTCAATTATTGGTTGGGATGTGCTTGAAGGCAAAGAGCCTCCTCTTGAAAATGTAAAAGAGACTCTCGCAGGACTTGAAGATTTCCAACGAGCTTTCAAGGTGGACTTAAAAAAGCCGATAATGAATATGAAAAAGTACATTGCAGAAAAAGAAAAGGAGGAATAACATTGTCACAATATCTATTATACCTGCGTAAATCAAGAGCAGATAATCCCGATGAGACTGTCGCAGAAGTCTTATCAAAGCACGAAACAATATTGCAAGAATTTATGAAGCGAGAGTATGGCTTCACTATTCCTGAAGAGGATATCTACCGAGAGGTATGTTCAGGTGAATCCATCCAAGAGAGAGCAGAGGTCAGAAAGGTTCTCGCAAGGATAGAAGACCCATCCGTAGAGGGAGTTGTGGTCATAGAGCCACAGAGATTGTCAAGAGGAGACCTTGTGGACTGTGGTAAGCTCATCAACGATCTCCGCTATACTCACACGTTGGTAATCACCCCAACAATGACCTATGACCTTGATAATAAAATGGAGAGGAAGTTCTTCCAAGACGAGTTGCTCCGAGGCAAGGACTACCTTGACTATACCAAAGAGATATTGCTCCGTGGAAGAATAGCTGCCGTTAAGAGGGGATGCTACATAGGAAATACGCCGCCCTACGGCTATAACAAGGTTAAGATAGGAAAAGACCACACCCTTGAGCCTAACGAGAATGCCGACATTGTCAGATTGATATTTGATTGGTATGTCAACGAAGGCTTGACCTATTACCAAATCGCTTGCAGATTGAATGATATGAGTATCCCTGCTCCTCTCGGTGGCAAGTGGAAAAAAGATACCCCAAGAGTCATTCTGCGTAATCTGCACTATGACGGAAAAGTAAACTTCAACAAAATTAGGACAACGATTATCATTGAGAACGGAGAGAAAATCACCAAGAGGCTTGCTCAATCCGAAGAAGATATGATTGTTGCCGAGGGCAAGCACCCTGCCATTATAGACCATGAGACCTTTGTCAAGGCACAGGAGAGAAATGCTCAAAATCCCCCATACAAGCAGACGAGCGAATTGAAAAATCCCTTTGCAGGTATCCTTCGCTGTGCCAAGTGCGGCAAGTCTATAATTCAGCATCCCTATAAACACGCTGACTTGAGGTTAGAATGCAGAGAGAGAAGACCCAAGTGCGGAAAGTCTGTTAAGTACAAGGATGTTGAGTCTGCAATCATAACATCACTTGAGATGGTGGAGCTTCCCAAGCTTGAGGCAAAACTCAAGAATGGCGATGGTGACTCCCTCAAAATAAAAAAATCCCTCCTTGATAAACTTGAAAAACAACTCGCAGAGTTCAAGCAACAGGAGGAAAAGCAGTATGAATTTTTGGAGACAGGAAGATATACTGATGAAGTATTTGATAAAAGAAATTCAGCACTCCGTGATAAGATGGACGTGTGCCAACAACAGATCAGAGAGACCAAAGCTTCTATGCCCAAGCAGATTGACTATAGTGAGAAAGTTGTTACTTTAAAGAAAGCCATCGAGTCTCTTAAAGATGATAGCATTCCTGCGATTGAGAAGAACAAACTGCTCAAGGCTGTGGTGGAGAGAATCGACTTGACCACTTGGGGAGATACCTACAAAAGAAACGATATTCAAATGAAATTGGACATAACAATGAAGTTCTAATTTTTTCACGCACAATGTGTACATCTTGTGTAGTTCTGTTCATACGCATCTGCAAGATGTACACATAATTAATAAGAGAGGACATCCCATTGGGATGCCCTTTTCTTATGTAGTGATAAAAGCATCAAAGCCTGCCTCTTTTATCCTTTTCAGCATAGCCTCTGCATTTGCCTTAACCTTATAAGCTCCGACTTGCACACGATATATAGTGCCTGTCTCGGCTTGGATTTCTATGCCCAAGGTCTTTAAGATGCCCTTGGCGATTGCTTGTCCCATCATCTGCCTCTTGCCCTCTGAGGCTAAAATTTCAAGGTCTGTGGCATTGTCCACAAAAGCACACTCGACAATCACGGCAGGGCAGAGAGTTTCACGGATGAAGCCATAGTAGTCTTTGCCATTGGAATTCTTTCGTATTTTCGCACCTCTTGAGTTCTGACCGACATTCACGATCTCTGCGAGTATATCCTCGGCAAGTGTCTTACCATTGCCACCAAGATAACTATGGAATACCTCGGCACCGTCACCGCCTCCTGCGTTATTGTGGATGTCCACCGCAAGGTCAGGCTGATAAGCATTGCACTCTCTGATCTCCTCGCTCAAGGAATCGTTCTCATCTTTTGTACGACTCATATTGACCGACACTCCATGTCTCTCAAGCTCGTCTCTGCAAGCGAGAGCGATGGATAGGTTCAAATCTTTCTCTTTAGTGTTGTTTGATACGGCACCGGGATCACTTCCACCGTGTCCCACGCCTATGAATACTTTTGGCAATATATCACTCCTTAAGGTCTATGATATTCTTTAAGGTCTGCGACTTCATGCTGAAGCTCTTTAATCTGACCTTCAATTACAAAGGTTCGCTCGACAACGGAGTTGTGCTTCTCGACCTTCTTTTCAAGCTGCTCGATACGATAATTAGTGAGCTTACTCGCCACAAGTATACCGCCGAAAGTGCCTCCAAGAGTACCAACGAGCGATAAGATCGATGTTATAATTGTTTCTGCCATGTGTTACCTCCTATTACAGTTTCAAGCGCATTGATCCTGTCTCTCCATGACTGTCTCAAAGTCTTCGTTTCGGCATACTCATCTGCCGTAAGCAGCCCCTCGGCATACTTTATCGCCTGATAGTCTGTGTCTCGGAGATTCGCCTTCAGCTCGGCAATCTGCTTCTGCGCCGCCATTTTTGAAAGCTCGTCCTCGGTGTAAGGGATATAGACAAAAATATCCTCGGTCTCGGTGTGAGCAGGAGCGTATTCCTTGCCCTCAACATCGATAACCTTTTCGATATCCTTGCCGCCGTTGGGGTATTCGGCTATGACCTCATAATGCGACTGCTCCTCAATAGCCTCTTGTTCGGGAAAGTGGGTGATAATCACGTCAGCCTTGAGATATCCCTTGCTTTCGTCATATTCCTTTAATTCAACAGTTTTGCTCTCGTTAAATATTCTCATGCTTTTATCTCCTCCTTACGCAGTGCGTTTCCACATATACACCGCAAGATAAGGCGGCATAGTGCTTACGTTTGTTTTTCCTGAATAGGTGTCACCCAATTCATCGGCACTGTCAACCGTAGTAGAAGTGTAAACACCTGCCGCAATGCTTGAGTTACCCCATCCGGCGCCGTTGACCGATACTGCGGTTGTTTTATAGTTTTTTGCTGCACGCAATACGCTTGTAGGCAAATTGCTGTAGCCAAGAGATACCGAAGCTGCACCGCCTGTGCCGTTGGCAGAGTAAGAGCCACCTGCACCGATAAGAAACCTGTCCTTCAATTGAGTCCACGTTCCACCAAAGAGACTCGCAGGTGATGTGGAGTTGACCGATATATAGATAGAGCCAACAGGGTAAGCACGCAAAAGAATACCTGCCGCATCTGATTCCAAAGCTTCGGTTCTATTCTCCAATTCTGTGAATTTTGCATTACGAGCCGCCTCGTTGCTTATACGAGTGTTTTCGTTATTTATTCGATCAATTTCATATGATCCTCTTGATGCTTCCTCGTTTTCTCTGCGTATCTCGGCTTCAATACGAGCATCTTCGTTGCTTTTGCGCTCATTCTCGGCAGACACCCTCCAAAGTTCCTGCTCCGATCTTGCTTGTTCATTTGAAATCCGAACATTTTCGTTGCTTTTACGAGTGTTTTCGTTACTGATACGAGTATTTTCATTTTTTGTTCGATCAAGTTCATACGATCCTCTTGATGCTTCCTCGTTTTCTCTGCGTATCTCGGCTTCAATACGAGCATCTTCGTTGCTTTTGCGCTCATTCTCGGCAGATACCCTCCAAAGTTCCTGCTCTGATCTTGTTTGTTCATTTGAAATCCGAGTGTTTTCGTTGTCAACTCTCGCATCTTCTGCTGAAGTTCTCGCATTTTCGGCATTGATTCTCTCGGTCTCGTTGCTTATAATCTGATTGAGCATTGTTACCTCGGTAAACGAGTCAATAACATCGTCATCGTCAATCGCCTGCTCATCAACAACAAGCAAGAATCTCGGACTCGTCAACTGCTTGCCGTCCTCGTTGTACAGTCTGATCTCACATTCGTAAGTGCCTGCAACATTCGCTGTCTGTGGTGTAAATTCGTATATTACGGTGTTATTCTCAATGGTACACTGATTATAGAGAGCGAAACCATCAGGTTTCTTTGCCGCAAAAGCGGCTGTACATCCATCAGCGATGATATATGGCTTTCTTCCGTCAGTCAAACCAACACAAAGCCTTCTTGCCGTATCATTAAGCGTGGCAGGAACTGATACCTGTGCCTGCTGAAGTTGGATATCGAGGGTAAAACGATGATTTGAATAGTTCATGTCACTAATAATCCTCCTATGTTACTATTGTTATTTTAACAAAAGGGAGGTAGGCAGTGATACCTACCCCCATTGATTTTGGTTAATCTCTCTCGGTTCGCCACTCACGGATGGTCTTAATGACCTCGGATGCATTGCCGTACATTCCCGAATCTTTGAGAATCCTCTTGATACGTTCCTGTTCGTCAGCATCCTTCGCCCTGTAAGCTTTCTTGTAGCGTGGCTTCCAATAGGATGTCATTGAGGATCGGATAGAGGACTTCGCCTTGGATTCGGCTTCTTTACGAGCCGTCCTCTCGTTGAATCTCTTTCCGTCCTTCTCAGCTTCGGCTCTTGCCTCTGCGAGATAGTTTTCCACTTTGGTATTGATGAGTTCTTCGATAACCTCAAGAGCCGTCTCAGTGTCTCCACTCTCAAAAGCAGAGTTGACATCGCTTGCCTTGTAGATGGAGGTGACCTTTTCGATGTCGGAAGAAGGCTCTTCCTCCGAGGTCTCGCCCTTCTTAATGGCATTCATCTCTGCATTGATAGCGGCAACCACAGTGTCCTGTGAGAAGTTGCCTTCGGAGATGATATCCTTGGCGATACGCTTGTACTCGTCTATATCGCCCTCATACCTTGCCTGTGCAGCTTCCTTGATGCGAGGATCATTCTCTCGGAGAGCCTGTCTTATAGCAGACTCAACAGCCTTATCATCCTTGTACTGTGCCTTGACTCTGTCAATTTGCTTCTGATCTCCGCTCATAATGGCATCGTAGAGTGCTTGTGCTTCGGTCTTGTCCTTTCCTGCTTCAAAAGAGAAGAACTCGCCGTTTGCAATATCTTCGGCATGAAGTCGTATTGCTTTCACAGTTCTCTTGATATTGTTTGCAGGAACACCGAATATCTGAAGACCCTTCATTACAAGCTTTTCCCAATCTTCCGCAGACGGCATCTCTCCGTCTTTTACAGCAGTGCCTATGGTAACGAAAGCATCGTAGAGGTCATTGATGGCGGTCAAAGCGAGTGAGTCTACAACATCTTCAGATTCGCCATACATTATGTTTTCAATGAGTCCTACAAACTCTCCACCTGCGAGAGGGAAGATATATCCGACCACGTCACCGAAAAATCCGAAAGCCTGTCTCTCCATCCAACTTCCCATAGTCAGCTCGTCATCCTCGTCATCTCGGTACGGATTGACCTTGTATCTCAACAAGGCAAACAATGTGGTCATAAGCGATCCCCATATTGCTGATGCTGTTGCAGAGTACACAGTTCGGGCAAGAGCGGCGCCGTTCTCTTTGGTCTTATTGTGCGTATACCTGCCGAGAGCGATTTGGAGCTGTCCTGCTGTCTGATAGAGGTCGGTCTTAAACATACCGAAAGCCTCGGAGACAACATCGCTTCGCTTCTGTATTTCAGGTCTGTGAAGAACGTCCGTCATACTCTGTGTGTTCTCAATTACCGAATCGTAGAACTCCGCTGTTGCCTTTAACAATTCCTCTCCTGTGAGATTGGTTCTCTTGGCTGTGTCTTGTTTTGCATATCTCCACAATGACAACGCTACCATTGTATCCATTGAAGTTATCCACTTGGTAGGATTGATTATTGTAGGCAATTTGTTGAGCCATTTGAAGAATCCGGGTTTCTTTGCTTGAGTTAGCAATGTGTGAAGTTCGGCATCCGAAAGCCCCTGTCTTCTCATCCATACTGATGCGGTATACTTGTCCACCTCTGCTGAAATTTTCTTGTGGTTAGCCATCGTGTAAATGAGGTTACTGACCATCTTTACAGGACTGCGCCATTTCAACATTGATGTAGCAGAGAACAATGATCCTATCTGCTTTGTTACAACAGACAGATTCAATGCAAAGGTCGCACCTATATAACCACTCTTTGCCTTCTTATAAAGTTCAGATTGGGTATTAGGTCTCGCTCCCTGAAGGTCTTGTACCGCTTGTGTAATAACCTTTGTGCCGTCAAGTCCCCAATTTCGCTGTATGGCGGCTTGTACAGTAGGGTCACCACCGAAGTTTGATTCAACGGAGCGAACATTCCATACCTTGTTAAAGTTACGGATTGATACTGCAAGACCGTAGACATTTCCCACTTGGTCGATATGCCTGTCAAGGATGTTATTAAGACCTGTGATGATAAGAGGCTGTGAAGCTCCGTCCTTGGTATCCTGAAGCATACCGTAGGAGTTGATTGTCTGCTGAATATCATTCTGTGCTGATATTTCACGGACAACAAAGTTTTTATCAACTTCAAACGGAATATAGTTTTTGTCTCTTGCAATGATTCGATGCTTGAGAGTTATGTATGTCTCGTTAACGGCATCCTTTGCTTTACCATCGAAGAACAATCGGGATGCTGCCATATAGTCTTGCGCCCACTTGTCGTTTGCCAATTCTTCTATGAAGGTCTGTACCAAATCGACTGCGGAGGGAACTCTGTGAGAGTATTCCTCGGACACCGCTTCCTTCAACTTGCCTTCACGAAGCATATCCAAGTCAGCAAACGAGAATCCGCTACCCTCAATATGGTGCATTTTATTTGCAGTTTCTCTTTCATAAGAGAGTATCGTCTGCATCATCTGCATCTTCGATATACCGAATGTTCGTCCATTGACATCGGTGTACGTTTTGCCATCATATGCGTTATAGATAGCCGCTTCGTACTTCTTGGCATTATCTCCTGTTGTCAAATCCTCAAAGTCTTTATACGCCTCCATAACGAACATATTCTTCTTGCGAACACCTCGTTCAAAGTCCTTGAACAATCTTAGCAAGGGGGATTTTTCACGATAGCCTGACATACGCTCTACATTTCTCACAGGAGAAAGCGTGAGGTCTATGATATGATCCGAGGCTCTTTGAGCGGCGTTACGCTTGCCGTCTTTACGCTGTTTGGTAATCTCGGCTTGCTCTGCCACGATGGTTTCGCCTGCTTCATATACCTCGCTTGCATCACCCCAACCGATAACTTTTCTTGCCTCTTGAAGTGTTTCTCCAATTGACTTTAGGATTTCATACATCTCCTCAAGTTCCGAAAGGCTCATATCAGCAAGGGATTTTTCTTTAAAGTCGAGTTGGAGTTTTGTCAAGTATTTGTATATAACCTCGTCAAACTCTTCCGAATACATCGGATCGGAGTTTGTTTTAAGAGCCTCATACTCGTCCTTCAAGGCTTGGAGTTTTTCCTTAGTGGCATCTCGTCTCGCTTGAGCTTTGTTCAACTCTCCATTAGGCTTGTACAGAGGAGTGTCCGTATCGATGAGATTGAACACATCAATCATCGCATTTACAAGATTCAAAGGAATATACTGTCTGTCGGTAGGGTGTAGCAGACTGCTTTCAAGCTTCTTCTTATAGTTTTTGATCTTGGTGCGTATATCGCTCATGTGCCTGCGCTCAATAGCCTTCTTCCTCGACTCTGCATTCTTGTCCATCAAGGTTCTCTGTGTCTTCGCTGCATTCTCCCTAACTTTCGCAATAGAGCTTCTGTAGTGGTCTGCCATCTCTCGCTGTGTCTTTTCAGATTTTTCTCTGTACTCTGCAAAAGCATCTTTTGTACGGCGAAGCTGCTCGGCATCTTTCCGTCCCTGTGCCATCTGACCTGCAAGAGTGGCTTCGGCAACATCCAACTTGTTCTTCTGTGCCGCCGCCTTGCGAACCAAGTCCTTCTCTCTCTGAAGGACATTCTTGAGAGCCGTGGTGGACTCAAGGTTCAGAAGCTGACGGTCATAGGTGTTGATGCGGTTTGCGGTCTCATTCTCCTCAAATCTCAAATCCTTGATACGAGCGGTGTCTTTCTTTGTACCCTTGGGAGGGAAGGACAACTCTTTTAACTCTGCTTTGATTTCCTTGAGCCTTGCCTGCTCCTTTTCGATAAGGTCAATCTTGCTCTTGTACAGCTCAAGCTTGTTTCTCTCGATGTCGTTCTGCGCTGTGGTCTCAAGAGCATTGGCGAGAAGGGAACGAGTGGAGACGGAACCGGGGGATCTGTCGGAGAGCATTTTGTCATCGGCACTTGCCTTCTTGCTTTGCCTGTACTGATATCCGGGCGAACCTTCATAATCAATTTTCACCCCTGCCTTTTCAAGTTCAGCAAGAAGTTGAGGAGTAACAACATTGAAGGGAACTGATATCTCTGTACCGAGAAGCTCCTTGTACATTTTCGCAACCTCCGAGTCAGGAAGAATGCGAACAGGCTTGAGCCACCTTGAAAGGTATACTTTTCGCTTGTTACCCTTCATTTTACTTGCGACTGTTCCTGCCTTCCAATCCAAATAACCTGTTGAGTCTTTTGCGTATTTTGCTTTATACCCACTTGTCATCTCGCTCTTGGGAATAACACACTCTACAGTTACAAGGTTAGGTCTTTGATATGCCGCCTCAAACTGATCATTCAGTACAAGGTTTGACGAATGCTCGTAGGGATTATATGCTGCTGTAACAGTACCTCCGTCATCTTTTTTAAGCACATAATATCCGTAACCTGATTTGTGGAATTTGGGAATGCTATCAGGTTTTTCTTCAGCCTGTTGCCATACCCCAATTACGCTCGGATTTGTAAGGTGATACTTTCCATCCTCACCCTTTACTTGGGTAGCCATAGGTGAATACAGTTTTCCGTCTATCTCCACGAATGACTTATAGGTGGTGATGTGTTCCTGATTCTCAAGGAAATCAATGGTCTTCTTATCTGTAACTCTGTTGGAATACAAGAACTGATGAATATCCGTCTCGCCTTCTGTCTTCTGTTCGGGGACGATACCTTCATCAAAGTATGCCTTGATATCAGCAAGAATCTTTGCGGAAGAAGTGCCTCTTGTGTATGTGAAGGAGTGAATAGTGTCTCCTCCCACTTCATCAATGTCAATGGCAACCTCGCCCTTGAAGTGGTTGATATATCCTCGGAGTTGTGACATCTGTGTTGCATTAGGCTTAACTGCAAGGTTGATACCGCCAACTTCGGGCATAAGACGAATGTTTCCGTTGCCGATCATATCGATCATAGCATTGACTCCGTTGTTGCTGCCCCTGTTGCCGAGAACCTCTTGTATGTCACGGTGGTCAACTTGGCGAGAGGTGGAGTAGTCATCGCCCCAATGCTTTCCACTAAAGTCAAGCATCATTCCATTGCCGAGTATATACCCTGCGACATCGTAGTTCTTTGTCGAACCAAAGTGATGATACATCTTCACATAGTCGGCGGTTTCTATCGGTTCAACATTGCGAAGAGAATTTTTTTTCGTTTCCCTATTGACAATTTTTTCAGGTTGTGTTATACTCTTATCAGAAGACTTTGCGTTAATAGTTCTCAACCACTCAAACAGTTGAGGATTCACTTGCGCAAGGTCTTCTTTTTGATATTTAACCTTCGCACCAAACTTATTGAACTGTCTCTTGAGATAATTTTCGTGGAGATCGAATACAGTTACAACCAAGTTGAAATAGTCGTTTTTACCTTCAAAATCTTTTATGGTATCAAACTCGATGGATATTATTGCTTGTCCGTTTTTAACAGGAATATGAGTAAGGACAAGTCTTCTTGATTTGCTTTCCTCTTCTGTTGTAGGGTCTATTGTCGACAGAATAACATCGGGTTCTTCAAGATACTTTGGTAAGTCACTAAGAACTTTATCACCAAGTCCGTGATAATGTCCTTCTTGAATACCGTTCTCTCGTATTGCTAAATACAAAGCATCTCTGCGAATAAGTATTTTTCTGTCATTGCTGCCTTCCATTGAATCAAGTATTCTTGTGGGTGTGTTCTCCATGACAAGAACAAAAGGATTCGATTCTTTGTCCTTCAGGTAGTCCTCATCTTCTATAGACACAAGTTTGCTTGATGCTTCTGCCAATGTTTCTCTACTTGAATATCGAATATCGCTATTCTTGGGATTAACTATCTCGTTTGTAATCCTATCAAGCACCTTGGGCATATTCTTTGCAAAGTTGGCATCCTTGACCTTCTGCGATTTAGCATAATCCTTCAGAAGCTGTGTGATATACTCATTGTCGAAAATAGGCTTGACAGGCTTTTGAGGCAGATACTCGCCTGTGTTCTGATCGAATGTCTTGAAGTCAACCAAGAACTTATGATATCCCTCGGTGTAAACGAAGTCTCCGTTTTCATCCACGTTAAGGAAGTCCGAGAACCTCGGAATGAGACCGTTCTTTTTACATACCTCAAGGAACTTGTTGACAAACTCAACCTTGTTGGTTATAGGATGTCCCTCTGCTTCGGCAGCATTTATGACCTCGGTATAGATGTTAATCTGATGAGTGGATTTCTTCCCGGTCTTAACATCTCTTTCGGATTGAGAATCCTTGTAGTTTACCCAAGTCGCAATGCCTTTTTCACCAAGCACTTCGTTGCTCTGCCCGGTATGGAAGGGAATAATTTGGTCGACAAACTTACTCGTCATCGCCGCCTTTATCTGTGTTGCATTGATACCAATGACTATGTTACCTACATTGGGATTGTCGATGTTATCAAAGAAGTCGGGATGATTGATGTCAATACCTTCAACGGTGTCATAGTCAAGGACTACCTTTCCGTCCTCCATATGATATCCGAGATCTCCCTTTGGGATCAGAGAACGGTTCAGCTTTTCACCTGTGTCCTTTACTGCTCTCGCATACTCGTTGACCTTTGTATATCCCTGAATCGAAAGTCCCACAGTCGCACTATCAGTGATAACTTGAATAATGTCTATCAGGTGGAACATCTCCATGTCGGAGAAGGAGTATATACGCAGACCGCCGAGATCGTTTTTTCTCTTGACAACAGCAGGCGAATATTTGAGTATCTGTCTCTTGTATTCGGCATCATTGAGAAGAAGTCTTACCGACTGCATACCTCTTGCATTGTTGAACTTCACCCAAGCCTCTTCCATAGCAGGATTCTTGGCTTTAAGGCTGTTTCTGCCTTCAAGAGATATCAGCTCGTATATCGAAGGGGTATAAGAATCTCCCTCTATGAGTTTGAAAGCCTTGAGCTGATTGGTATTGAAAGGCTTTCCATCGGGTCTCGTCTTGCTTCCGTTTCTATATAAAGCAAGCGAGTCGATGAAGTCCTGTGCAACGATACTGTCAAGCTGCCTTCTGTCCTCAACGTAACAGATACCGCAGGCTACCTCCATACCTTCTTCGGACATTATTGTACGAATCTTTGCAAGGTCGGTTGCCTCAAATACATGGTTAGGGAAGTTGCGGAGGAGTCTGTTCATTACCTCGGTAAAATCTCTCCTCTTCTTACAGATGTTGGAGAAGTCTACCGTACCTTGAGGATAGTCGGAGTTGCTCTTTATAGCCTCCTCACTTTCATCAGCAGTATAATCAAGGTACTGCGAATACTTCGGATTGAGTATGATGCTTGCGAGAGATGTCTCTGCATCGATCCATCCTTTAGCCTCCTGCACCGTTACACCGAACCTTGTAGCGAGTTCCTCTGCGACCTTCTGCTGTTGATTGCTACCGAGGAGGTATCTGACCGACATGAGAGATGCGGACTCTGTGCTTGAGTCAACGGCAATTCCGTTCTCCATCAAGTTTTTGTCGATAATACTGTATGCCTCACCTGCATCCGCAAGAGCATCTGTCCATAGATCATAAAGCTTCTGAAGGCTATCGGTCATCTCGGCAACCATTTTGCCTTCCTTGGTTTCGGGAGCGAGACCAAGGTCTGCCATAACCTTACGCATCTTGGCAAGCATCTGTCCGAGGAAGGACTTTATCTTGTTCGCAAGACCTGCATCCTTTTCACGGAGAGCAGCTATCTTTTCTGCCGCCTTACTGTCACGGAGGAATGTTTCCGCAGAGTCCGCTATGACCTCCTCATATGCTTCATCCCAACTGATGCTTCTGCCGTTGTTGGCGGCTTTCTGTATCTGATCTCTGATAAGCTGATTGACATCCTGTCCCTTTTTGCCGTACTGCTCAAAGAGAAAGTCTGCAAACACCTTGAATTTCGCAGGAGACCACTGTCTGATAAAGTGGGTAAGCTCGTGAGCTGCGGTGAAGATCATCGTACCTTTATAGGAGTTACCTGCGTGGAGATCTATCCATATCTCGCCCGTCTTTGTATCGTACCATCCGTTGACACTTGTGATTTTTCCATCGGGCATCGTGTAGTATCTCTTGCCCTCGGCATCAGACTTGGACTCAAAGATATGGAATGTAACACCAAGTCCCTCTGCCATCTTGCCAAGGACATCAACCTGACTCTTCTGAAGGTCTGTGAGCCTTGCACGATCTCCGTCAAACACGACTTCGCCTTTTCTCTTCGGAATTGCCTTGTGCTTGGACTTCGCCTCGTCACGGACGGATTTT
>UZAT01213728.1_pt1 | contig 16358 bp, 16 predicted proteins | sample 2160861 | NCBI WGS metagenome assembly UZAT01 (sample SAMEA5138306, study PRJEB28736) | viral metagenome | reverse complement strand
TCTGCCCCTTTTAAATTGTAAATGAACCCCCAACCGCCGTTTTCACCGTTACCATAATATTGATATAGTTCGCTCGATTCAATTAAACAAATATCGCCGCTTTTAAATCCTTCTTTTATTGTTGGTAATGTTGAATAGTAGAAAAAGCGATTAGTACACTCGCTATTCCCTCCCGTTTCGACATTTTTTTCTAACAATTCATTGATTGCCCCAACAATTGTTTTACTTGTCGTCTTTAAATTTATGTCGGTAACGTTTTGCTTTGAGTCGGCGTTAAACGTAGAAACGGCTTGCCCGCCAACTAAAACAGTTGTTCCTCCCGTCGTTCCACCTTCGCTTTGTCCATCTAAGGCTAACTCTACAAGTTGCGCTTCATTAGTGACGTTATTTATTTTATAAATCGCTTCGCAAGCAAAATCGACCGCAGTCATCTGATGGTAAGCTTCGCCCGTGTCTAAATTGTCAATTTCAATTTGCTCGATGAACCCGCCAAAAATCAACTGGCTTCCTGCATATTCGGGGGTTAAGTGATATACTTTTATAAGGTGATCGATTGTATTACCAACGGTAACAGGCTCGCAGTATATTCTCTTAATCTCGTAGTCGGTGTCTAACGCTACCAACCCTCTGATGCGGAGCTTAATGCCGTCCGTAGAGAATACCTCGAACTCATACTCGCCCGCTTCAAGTTCTTGCTTTATGCTTATTGCGCTTCCGCTCCATATTAGTTTTTTAACACGGACGCTCGAAGCGTCTACTCCTTTTAACTTGTCGGCAGAGTCCGCATTTTTGGCGTGTCCCGCTTCGGTTGCATAGGTTGCGGAGTCAGCGCTTGTAGCGTGTCCCGCCTCTTTGACTTTTTCAATCTCACCAGCTTGCCATTGGCCGTTCTCGTCAACTGTGAGCGCTTTGCCCTTGTCTGTAGCCGAGACTGCGGGGAGTTCTCTCTCACCTATAATCTTATTATTGACAAGCTCAATAATTTTTGCATAGACGTCCGCCGGTGGCTCTTCTTGAACGCTCTCGTCCCCGCACAAGATTGACTTCTTGCAAGCAATACGCAAGGGCGTGGTTGTGTGTAAGTCGCCAGCGAATACTCCGACGTATACTTCGGTAATATTACGAAGCTCGGGCACTTCAACGGTGACACCTTCAAACACGACGTCCTTGTGCTTAACTTCATCGTTTAACACGTAAACGAAGCGCGCCGTCTTGACGGGTAGTTCCGCCCATTCGTTGTCGAACGCGAAGGTGATGCTGTAGTCACTATTGCCGCAGACTATGCAGCCCGCGACCGCGCTCAATTCTTTGTTTTTTACCTCAACTCTAAAGTTCATATATTTTGCCTCCCTTCAAAAAAGATGCTCAATACCTTGCGAGACGAGAAAGTCTCGCTGGTCGTGTTTGACTTGTTCCAGATACTCAAGCGCTGCTTTTGTTTCGCCGTTGCACTTTCCATTTTTGAGTGCGATGGCGTTTGCTTTGCTGAGCGCTGTGACAGCGGTCAGAGTTTTAACTTGAAAAACCTCGTACTCACGGCGAGCCTTTTCATGCGCTTCACGTTCTTGTCTTTCGCGTTCCATCTTCTTCTCGATGCGACGAAAGAAGAGCCCGATGACTCCGCCGATAATTGCGGAGGGTAGTCCTATTGCGACTAAAAATTGCCATACGTTCATAATGTTCTACCTCTTTTTATTTGGCTTTACCTATTGCCACCCACTGCACGCCCGTCGTGGTTGTGCCACTTCTAATTAGATGCAAGTCGAAACCCGACGTCGATATATTCGCAGGCGCAGTGCTTAGCGTGTTTGGCACCGTTGTGACTGGTGTCACTATTACCGCAGGCGTGAACGCGTAAGCCTCGGGAAAGGTCACGCGCAGAGTCGTCATTGTGTCCGCTGCTGTCGGTGTAACCGACGGACGCGCCCACTGAATGAGAAGCCCATCGTGTGTCTTATACTTGCCCACCATATTCTCAGCCGTGAGTGCCTGCCCTACTATGCCCCAGCCGAAGTCGATGCCATTCTGCTCGGCTGTCTTGCCTATGCCGAGCCCTTTGCCGTTCGCCGCAAAGTCCAAAAGGACCGAAGCCGAAGGCAGCACTGTCGTGTAGGTGCTCGTTGCTCCGAACCAGTCAGTGACTTCCATCTTGATGTCGTACTGATAGTCCGTTGAGAACGTTGGACTCGCTAACAAGACGCCCGAGTTCTCCAAGCTGTAACTGTTTGTTATGGCGTCGGACCACGTCGTCTCGGTTGAGCGCTTATACGTGATCTTCATGTGCGCCGTGTTTTTATTTCCAAGCGACGCCACCTCATAGGCGAAGGAGATAGACGCCTTAGTTCCGTTGCCGTCAGTCAAGCCCGTGTTGGCGTTGACTCGATATGCCTGGAACTCGGTGGCGCGGGGCTTGGTATATGCCAGCACGTTGATGGTCGTCGTGCGTTTGGCCGTTCTGCCGCGGCTGTCCGTGACTGTCGTCACTAAGCTCATGCTGCCGCTCTTTGTTATCACCGGAGACGTCCAGGTGCTTCCTGTGTAGGTCGTGCCCTGGAAGGTCGTGCTGTACTTCTTAATAGTTGAGCCCTTCGCCCCCGCTGCGGCGATTGTCGCCTTGATTTTAGTCTTGCCTTGTATAAATGCGCCGAACTGTGTCGCGAGCCCGCTCGTCGCCTCTGTGGCCGCCACGCTACTGATTGTAGGCACGACCGACGTCGGGACCTTAGCAGTGAGCAAGACGGTCTTGGTGCCGATGCTCGTCCCGCTTCTCTTCGTTATGCAGCGAATTGTCACTGTGCCACTCGTCGCGTTTGGTATGCTTGAGGCGAGGTCTGGCACTGTCCAACTGTGCGACGTGCCCACGTCCGTCGCGATGCTCTTCCAGTCGCTACCTGCGAACTTGTACGCAAGGTCGTGAGTGAAGGATGAACTCGCTCTTGGCGTGCTTATTGTCACCGCGCTGCCCATGTTTACGCTTGATGCGCTCACGGTCGGCTGCGTCGCTCTCGGGATAGTGTTCAACGTCACGGTCGTCGAGGCCGTTATCGTCTCGTATCTCGTCCCTGAGATAGTCGCCTGCACCTTAAACGTGGCGGACAGCGTGACCGACTTCGTGCCGTCGGCGTTGTGTGTGATGTTTCCGCTCGTTACTGTCGCGAGCTTCGTCGTCTTGCCTCCGCCGTTATTAATAGCCGGAGAGGTCCAACTGTGCGACGTTCCGTTGATGCTCGTCGTGTTGCCCGTTCTTGATGCGATGTTCAGACTCCAACTTGACGCCTGCACGAGGTACATCACGCACGTGATTTTCGATGTGTTTGCTGTTATGTTTTGCGTCGCGGACCAGTCCACGCGCAGTTTATAGTTCCCGGACCTTATAGAGCCCGAAAAGCTTCCACTCAATGCCATAATTTATCACCCCACCTTCGTGAGCGAGAGGTTGCCATTCTCGCGCGGTAAGAAGGCAAAATTGCCTATTTGGAGCGAGTGCAAGAAGTGCCCGTCTAAAACGACGAGGCGCTTGTTGCTGAGGTATGCCACCTCTGCGCCGTCGTCCAAGAAGCTGATGCGGTCGTTCTCTATGCGAAGCGTGAGTTCGTTCCCGCTCTCCCCGAGCACGATGTTCCCGTCCTCGAACCTGATATACTTCTGGATAGTCGTGAGTTGCTCGCGCGCTTCTGCATCGTTCGCGTCGACTGTCGTCTGCAACTCTGTGAATAAGAACTCGAAGCTCTCAGCCAGTTGCGTCATACTTGTCGAGATCGCGCTCTCCACTTCGTCGTTCGTCGCGTACTGCTCCGAGACTTCAAGACGAAGCTCTTCGCTTGTCTGCTGAATAAGTGACGACAGCGTTGCCTTCGTTTCTTCCATTGCAACGGCTACGTTGAGGTTGTAGTCCTTGAGAACTACTCGCTCGACCTTTTGAATGCCTTGAGCGTTTCGGCGGTCTCCTGCGGCGTCTGAGCCCGTCAGAGTCGCGACGGTCTTGCCGAGTGTCACCGTGTCACGCGCAGGTCTTAAAAAGTCAAGACTTTGCTCCGTCAATTTGTAGTCGTCATCGACGCCGTGCGGCTTGCTACGCACACGAACGACGTCACCGACGCGGAAGCTGTCGATGCTCTTGTCGAACGCCGAGAGGTCAACCGCTGTCAATTCCAGCGAGGTGAAGATGAGCTTGTTCTGCGAGAGGTACTGCTGAGCCTTCGCCAGAAGGTTCGCGGGCTCGGTTATGTCGTCCCAGTACACGGCCTTCGCTATAACTCCACGAAGCGCCACTGCATCATAGTCTTGTATGAAGTCGAGGCCTTCGTTCACGCTCTCAATAGTGACGTAGTCCCCCGTTTCGTCGTTCTTCGCTCCGTAAGGGATGAGAACCGTCACCAGTTCGTCACTCTCGTCCGTTCGCGCGAAGTCCAGAAGGTTCTCGCCGAACTCAATCGTCTGATTGTTAGAGTATGCCACGTCCGCGAGCCAGTTGACGACTCGCTGACCGCTCTCGTTAGTCGTAAATACTATATAACCGCCGCAACGCTCCACGAGTTTGTCGAGGACGTCCGAGAAGTGCTCGGCTTTGTCGCTCTCCAAGTTGACGTAGTTGTTCGGGTCTGTCACCGTTACAGTGCCGACGACGAACTGCTTGAAGGCCTCAACTTGCGCGTTGTATAGTTCTATCACGTTGGCGAAGATGCCCGCAGGACCTTCCTGATATGTATACGGACGGATGACGCCGTCACGGAAGAAGCCCCTCTCACCCTCGCAGGTGATCGTTCGGCAGTTCTTGAAGTCGTCGGAAGGATAGAGCGCACGACCTCTGAAGCGAAGCACTCCGTCCTTGTATATCGTGACGACGGTCTTATAACTCACGAACGAGTTGTATGCCGGGTGTCCTGGCGCCATCTTCAGCGTAGCCGTGCCTGCCTTGTCGAGGCTGAGCGTCGCGGTCAATTCTAAAAGCGAGTTGTCTTGCAGCCTACTGTCAAATATGAGGTCGTCGTCAATAAATACTTGTATCATAAGACGCCCTCCCTATATGTGAAGGTTAGCGTGCCCGTGCCACTGTATTCGATCTCTTTTCCACCCGATAGCAAGAGAAGGTCAGGAAGCGCATAAGTGCCAGGACCAAGCGCCCAAGAAGAGTCACCCGCTGCAAGTAAGACGTCGCCGTCTGTGACTGTTAGGAGTGGCACGACCGCCAAGCGTCCCGCGTTTGGCAGCGTTGCCTTCTGAACCTCTGTCGTGCCCACAAGCACGACTTTGGTCTCTTCGTTGTTATATCTCCACGGCTCGCAGTCTGCCGTCACCTCGACCGAGCAGTGCGCTAAGTCGTTATATAATTTTTTAACATGGACGCGGCCAACTATGAAGTGTTGCTCGTCGTCTGGTAGTATGATGTTTGCACGCCAACCATCAAGCCAGTTTATCATCACATTGATGCGGCTCTCTCTGTCAAGTCTGGAGCCTTCCGAACTCTCAAGCACCGCCCTGAACGGCCTGGGTCCATACACTGGGTCGCCGTCGGTTAGAGCCGTGCTCATATCGAGCGGACCCTTTTTACGGCCTGGGACGTCAATGAAGTCCTTCACTTGCTCCGCCGGGCTGAGCTCGCACAAGCTGAGCGTCCACAAGCCTGTGAGCGCTGTGTCATAAGTTCCTATTATTATTTTTCTTTTTGCCATATCACAAAGCCCCCCTCGTTGCAAGTGCGCGACGTTGTCCGAGCCTGCTATCAATTCTGTCTATTGTTCCCCCGACGACAGCGTCGCCGTCTAAGGTTATGATTTGCCCGCGCTCAATCGCTGCGAGTATACTGTCAAGTTTAGTCAATAAGTTCTCGCTCGACGCTGCTCTTTCTCCGTCGAAGGTTGCGTTCAGTCTTCTGTCGATGTTTAAGCCATTGAGAGCCATCTCTTCGTCAAGAAGGTCGTCCGCCAGTGTGCTCATCGCGTTGAGCGGTTCGCCTGCGTTCTCGGTTATGCCTTTAGCAAGACCAGCCGAGAGCATCTCGCCCATCCATGCCGTCTCAGTTGACGGACTGTGGACACCGAAGAAGCTCTTGAGGGCGTCGAGCACGCTGTCCGCGAAGCCGCTGATTTTATCCTTGATCCATCCAACCATATCCTTGATACCGTTCCACAAGCCCTTCACGATGTCCCTGCCTATGCTTGCCATTTTGCCAGGCAGTTCTTTCACCTTGTTGACGATAGCGTTAAACAAGTCTGTCGCGGCCTGTCTACCTTTAGCCGCCAAGTCTCGACCCCACTGCGCCACTTTATTGACTGCACTCTTGATTGCGTTCCATATATCGCCAGGGAGTGCTTTCAATTTATTTACGACAGCGCTCAAGACGTTGCTCGCGGCTGTTTTTGCTTTGGCAACAAGCTCAGAGCCCCACTTAATAAAGCGCTGAACGACTTGCAACAATATCGCCCAGATACGCGAAGGCAACGTCTTCAACACGCCTTGGATAGTCTTCCATATTTGAGGCAGTGCTTTGATAAGTTCCAAGCATATCTTGGGAATAGCTTCGACTAAAGCCATAAAGAGCTGAATGGCTGCGTCGAGAAGTAAAGGCAGAGCGTCAAGCACACCGTCAATAATTGCGTCGATAATTGTCGGCAAGTTCTGCACAAGCGCCTCTACTATGACGGGTATCGCGTCCACTATAGCCATAAGCAACTGAATGGCGGCTTCTACTATAAGCGGTATAGACGAGAGAAGCGCGTCAATTATTGCATTTATTACAGTCGGCAGTGCCTCAATGAGCGTCGTGATTATACCAGGAAGCGCATCGACTATTGCGAGCACCAGCGTGAGTACCGCTTGTATTATTTGGGGCAGTGCTTCCATTAATTTTTCAATAACTTGCGGTATTATTTCGACTATAGTCTGAATAATTTGTGGCAACGTGTCCGCCAGCAAGGTGATAACCTGAGTTATTAGTCCGAGCACCGTCTCTAAAATTTGCGGAAGCATCTCCACCAGGCTCGTCACTAAGCTCGTCACGAGCGATGCAGCGACCTGCACAAGCGTCGGCGCCAGTTCGACGACCTTGTCGAGCAACTGCGAGATTATACCCGACAGCGCCTCGCCTATGCCTTCAGCCGCGCCTTCGTCACCATTGAGAAGCCCGCGGAAGGCAGTCGTCACTTCTTTTATACCTGGTAAAAAGTCAGATAAGAGAGACGCGCCGAGCATCTTGACGTCTGTTAGAATAGGGTCAACTGCTGCGCCGACTTCTGCCATCGAAGCCGCCCATGCTTCGTTCGCCTCGTTCGCTCTTATGACTTCGGCGTTCGTCTCGCGGTACTTGTCAGCCGCCTCGCTGTAGAGTCCGTTCAACGTCTCAGTGATTAGCGCTTGACGTTCTTGCTCTGTTGTGCATGCGTCAAGTTGCGCTTGGAATTGTTCCTCGCTCACGCCCGCCCAGTTGAGCGCGTCCGCTAAGCCACCCGTGATCGCGCCAGTCTTTGCTGTTTCGTTCGCCGCTTCGGTTAAGTTTTCGATAGGAAGCGAGTCTCCAAACGTCGCATACACGCCCGTCGCGATATTGGTCCAAGTGGCGAGGTCTTGCTCGTTATCAACTAATTGTGCCAGATGGTTCGCTGCTTCGACTGCTTGGTCGCTTTCGCCCAAGACTCCCTGCAAGGTCTTGTAGGTTTCAGTCGCAGCCGCTTGTGAGTGACCTGCTGTCTCGAAGGCTGCCGTCAGTTTGCCCTGCTCAGTGCGATATTCTCGCGAGCCTTCAGCCGCGCCGACTAAAGCGCCAAGCGCAGCGCCAGCCGCGGCCGTTACTGCGGCGAAGCCGACCTTTGCCGCGGATGCGAGAGCTCCGCCAAGTTTGCCTGCTGAGTCTCCCGCTTCGTCTGAGTGCTTCTTGTGCTTCTTCAACGCGTCGTTCGTTTCCTCGATTGCCTTCTCATAGCTTCCGACCTTTTTCTCGGTCGTGATTATCTCACGCTGTAACGCACGATACTGAGCCTCAGAAACTTCGCCTCTTTCAAACTGCTCCTGCACTTGCTTTTCGGCTTGTTTCAGTTTGTCAAGTTTTTCGCTCGTGTTACTAACCGCAGCGGCCAGGACTTTCTGCTTCTGCGCCAATAGTTCAGTGTTTCCGGGGTCCATCTTGAGCAGCTTATTTATTTCACCGAGTTCGCTCGATAAGTCTTGCGACTTCTTGTTTACGGCTTCCAGGGCTTTGCCTAACTTTGTGGTGTCGCCACCGATCTCGACGGTTAGCCCCTTGATTTTATTGGCTGCCATAGGCAGGGTCCTCCTTTTTTAGTCTTTTTTAAATCTTTTTTGTAACGCCTTGCGGTCGGGTTCGGTTTGCTCCATCCTCCACGCGTTGTCGAGGTATTCTTGCCCCCTTTCCGTTTGGCTCCACTTGTAGATGAACGCGTCCCTGCGCCAAGTTAAAAACACGATATAGTTGAGATTTCTCACTTCGTGGAAGTTCAACCCTGTGTACTCTGCCACGAGGCGCGTCCAATATGATGTCGTTGTATATTGATGACTGCCCTGCCTATCCTGTAAGGGATAGTAGGGCACAGTCAGTTTTTTGCGTTTTTAATCTCGTCAATAAACTCCATATAGTTCACAATAAAAGCGAAAAGTAGCACATAGCTCACGCCATACTTGGTTTGGAGTTCTTTGCCCGTGAGCTTGATGCCCTCTAAATTGCAACTCATAAACTCAGCGGCGAGGTCGTACGCTTCGTTCAAGGCTTTGCTGTCTTTAGCGTTGCACGCTGCCTTGATGATGTCCTTGTTCGCTTGTAACTTTTCTATAAGCGCAAGGGTGGGCGCGGTCACTGTAATTTTTGTACGCGCTTCGTCGCGCAATACTACCTCGATTGTCGGTTGTTCCATTGCATTGAAGTCTAAAATTTTTGCCATCTTTTTATCTCCTTATTTTTTTTAGTGCAAAAAAGGCAGGGGCGGAGGCCCCCGCCTTTTGGTTAGGTCGTCGGTATTTCTTCAATGAACTCGATGAGCGTGCCCTTGTCGTCGTGGGGCATCGCTTTGAACTCGGGCTCGATGAGAGTGCCCGCTTCAGTTCCGAAGGTGAGCGTGAAGCCTGCGGTGTTGGTTCCCTTTATCATCACCCAGACGTCGCCGTCAGTCTTGTCTTCGTGGTGGAAGCAAGCGACGTAGCTGCCGCCTTGAGCGTTGCCTGCGCCGCCGATCTTAGTCGTGCGCTTGCCTGCTGCTTCGGTTACGGTGCAGCGGTCGGTCAACTGTTTGAGCGTGTTGCCGTTCCAAGTGATGAGTCCGCACTTGAGAAGAGCCTCTTCCGAAGTGATGATGACTTTCGACACGGTGCCGAGGTCGTCCTTCTCTTCGTAGGTTTCCATCGTGTACTCAAGAGCCGCGCCGCCCTTAATCTTGCCGAGAAGATTATCTGCCGTACAAATTTGGTCAACGGTCGGCATCGTACCGTCAAAAAGTTTTAAATAAAACTTTCCAGAGCCGAGCGTGATGACTTCTTTGTCACGTTTTGCCATTTTTTATGTCCTCCTTTTTTCAATGTGAGTAAATTCGTATATTACCTGGTAGAGCTGCTCGTCTTGCAGCCAGTACCTGTCCTGCTTCGTCCATCTCAAGCCCGCCGAGTCGATTGCGTCTTCGAGCGCTTGCTCAATGTCGTCGTCTGGCGTGGGCTCATATAACTCCACAGTGTAGTTGTGCGTTTTTATTAGATTTAAGCCGTCAGGTCCGTCGGTTTCTATGTCGTCCATATACACGGCGTAGTTGCCCGGAGGTGGCGCCAAAAAGCGCGCCTTGCGGAACGTCTCGTTCTCTACGAAGCCCGCAGCTTTTAAAATTGTTTTAATCATTTTTGATCGCTTCCTCCACGTCCTTCTCGAATGCTGGCAGCACTTCGTTCAGAGCGTTCTCCAAGAAGGGGTCGGCCTTTGTCCTGCCGCCGTTTTTCTTCGCGTGCCCGTGGACCAGCAAGTGCGTCAGACGATGGTCCGGCGCCTTTACGTACCACACGCCCTTGATGTTTCTGCCCTTCTTCAAGCCTCGAAAGTCGCCGGCGATATTCTTGCGGAAAGTTCCGCGCTTGCCTACTGGTGCCGTGGCCTTTGTCTTTTTGACGAGGTCCGTCACGTGTCTCCGTGTGATTTCGCGGAGCTTGTTATCGACGTCTTCGTGGTATATCGTGAGCTCTTCGCTGATAGCCTCGACGAGTTTGTCGGGCGTTATTGCGACTCTACCCATAGAGCTCACCCACCAACTTGACTGTGAGATGCCGTTCCATGTAGTCGTCATAGTCGACGACCTTGAACGTCCTGCCGCGGTATACGATACGATAAGGCTGAGGGCTGTGTGCTATATCTTCCAGAGCCTTCACGTATCGCACCTCGAAAGTCCTGCTCACGCGGTATTGGTCGGCGCCAGCGTTGAAGGCTTGACCGCCTCCCGTCTTGTTCACCCGTGCATGCAGTTTCAACTTGTCGACCCATTTCTCTGTCGCGCTGTCCTGCACCTGCACAGTGATGGGCTTGTCGTATGTCATACCCCTGCCGCCTCCTTTGCTTTCTGAAGTTCAAGCCTGAGCTGTAGCTCCATATCCGCGACGCAGCGGCGCTTGGCGTTGCTCGCCTTTGCGCTCACCGTTCCGCGCTCGCTGTAGAGGTCCTCAGTGTAAGCAAGCACAAGCTCGGCCACGCGTTCGTCGTCCGGGAGATATGTCTCCACGTCCTTGCCGACAGAGCCGTGCAGTAGGCGCTTTGACGCAGCAAGCGCTCTACTCACGTTAGCGGTGACGACGTCGTCCGCGTAGTCAATGCCCAAGTACCCGAGGGCTTCGTCGATTGTTGGCATCATAGCCGTCACCTCCTTGCTTTAATTAAGCGGTCACGGTGATAGTGCCGTGAACAAGTGCTGCGGAGTCTTTAACTACGTAGTCCGCTCTCTTGATACCTCTGAAGAGCGTCATGTCGTTTTCGTAAGCGTTGAAGTCTCCGATCACTGCAACGTCAGACACTGAGATAGTGAGTTGCTTGCGGTCGAACTCTTTCATGTATTCCTTCAAGTCACCAACGTAGAAGGGGATAACTCCGCCTTCGCCAGTTGCGAGCACTTCGTTCGGTACGGGAATAACGGGTATTTTACGAGCGCCAATGCTGAGGCTCATTTCCATAGGTTTCACGGGGTCAGGACTGAGAAGCGGTCTACCGTTCTTGTCTTCGAGAGTGTCAAGGTAGTTTACGCCGTCGGCGTTCGTTACGATAACAACTGAGCCAGCGAAGGCTGCGAGCGTTACGTTGACAGCTTTCTTGATATCCTTAATGCCCGTAAATGGTACGGCTGATTTTGCGTTCAACTTAGCAATGACTTGAGCGTTTTCGGTTGCGATGTCTTCATCTCCGAGCCAAGCGATGATAGTGTTCGCGATGTTTGCGTCACTGTCTGCAAGGAGCTCGTTAGTTACGGGAAGGTAGCCTGCGTACTTCTTAACTTTGTACTCTAAAAGCTCGAACTGAGGCGCGTCAGTCTTGCCGATTTTTCCGCCTTCTGCTACTTCAGAGAAGCCTTTGTGTTGTGCTCTCTTTTTGTACGTTCTTTTGCCGCTTAAAGTGGTTACAGTTTCGCGTTCGATTAAAGACGCAAGGCTGAACTTGTTTTCTTTATACTCGTTGATTTTGGTTTGAACGTCTTCGGGTACGGTGTAGCCACCGTCTGCGCCAGTGGTTTCGTTCATGTTCTTGAAGCGGGCACGAGCTGCGTTTGCAAGTGCTTTTACTCCGTCAACTGGTGCGTCCTTCTTAACTTCTGCCGAGTCGGTTGCGGTTGCGGTAGTTTCAGTAACTTGTGCTTTCTTTCCATTTTCGAGTCTTGCCTCAAGGTCAAACTCTTTTTGAAGTTCGTCGGCTTCATTGAGTAAAGCCTCAGCCTTTACGAGGTCTTTGCTCTCACCATCCAAAAAGGCTTTTGCTGCGGTTTGTTTCTCCAAGATTTTAGCCTGGAGCTCTCTCATTTTTTTGGTCATGTTTTTGCCTCCTAAAAAATTTAATTATTTTTTTGCGCTTTTAAGCCGATAAGTCTGGCGCGGAGCTCCAGTTCTTTCGCCTTTTCAGCGTCTTTGACTGTGTCTTGTTCAGGCTCTTCTTTGCCTGCGTATACTGTCTCGCCTGTGTAACTCTTGCAAGTGCCTGCTGCTTTTTGAGCGGGTACGGCCACAAGGCTGAACTCATACGCATCCTTTGCTCCGTCAAGCAAGAACGTGCAAGTCTGAGGTCCGCCTTCTTTTGCGTAACTTCTGCCTGGCCAATGTGGACAATAACTCTTTGTGTTGTCCGTTCCGCATATTGAGCAGATTGCGCTCGAAGCTGCGAAGCCAACGCTACCCTCTTTCTTGATGCCACCCTTTATCTCGGCAATGAGGTCGGCGTTGCCTGCTGTCTTGACCATGTAACACTTCGCGATCAACTTCGTGTATAACTCGCCCGACGCGGTCGTCTTTGTGCCTTGTTCGAGTTCGGTCGCATAGATGCGCGCTACTTGATTGTCAGCGCTGCGCCAGTGGTCTTTGATGACTGTCTTGCCGAGGAATAACTTCTGCAAGTCTTTCAACGCCTTGAGACTGAACCTCTCGAACTGTCTATCGACTTCGTTGTCGCAGAGCACGGCCTTGAAAATAAACACTTCCTCTGCCGTGAGCGGAGTCAAGGCGTGCTTGTTTATGGCTTTGAGGTCTTCTTCTGTAGCCTCGTGTGCTGAGAGGCTCGCCGCCTTCTCAATCATGCCGAGAACTTTGTCCTGATTTCTTTTCTCGTCCATTTTTTATTCTCCTTGCTGGTCTTCAGCTTCGCCTTCTTTCGGCGTTTCTTCTTCGTTTTCGTTCGGCTTTGCGTTCCATTGTGTTCCGATTTCTGTGAGCGGGATGGTGCTGCCGTTTCCGATGAGTTGGTCGCCTCCTTCCTTTCCTGGGAGGTCGAGCTTCTCGCGTGCTTCGTTTGGAGTCATGAGCCAGCCGTTCACCGCTTGGCTGAGCGTTTCGATTTGTGTCTTTTGGTCTGCTCTAAGTATCACGCCCGTGTTGAACTTGTGATGATAGCCATTTGCTTCATCTTCGTCGAGCAAGAGCTTGTAGTCTGTCTCTTCTTCGTACTGCTTCACGTTCACGAGAAGTGTGTCGATGAGGAAGCTCAACTGCTGAGCCTCGGCGCTTGCGTAGCTGCTCTTTGTGTAGTCGCCCACTTGATAAGGTTTAACACCGAACGCGCTCGCAATTTGTAAAGCACTAAACTGACGAAGCTCTAAGAATTGGCTGTCTGCTAACTTCATATTGAGCGGTGTGAGGGAGAAGCCGAAGGGAATAGGGATGACATTCTTCGAGTCGTTGGCTTTTAGGTCGCCCTTCATGTGTCTCTCGATGCCTTCTTTCAACGTTTGAACGTTTGCGTCTGACAAACTGCCCGTGTATTGGAGCACGGCTTTCGCTGTCATTCCGCTGTCGGTCATTCGGTTGAGAAGTTCCTGCCCTTTGATGTTGCCTTGTATTGTGCTTGCAAGTCTTTCGCGGACGCTGATGCCCACCAAGCCGTCGAGCGTTAAGTGGCTTTTAAAGTGGAGCACTTCCTCCGAACTGTAAGTTTCGACGCCCTTCGGTGTGCTGTATAAGTAGTAAACGTCAGGGGCGTCGGCTATTTTGCACGCGTTATCGTACACGACTTTCACGGCTTCCGGGTTCATAGGCCAGAGTTGAGGTTTCGCGGGGTCGCGTGTATCTATCCACGCGTAGGCGTTGCCGTAGTGGTTACGACACAACTCCATCACGCCCCAGAAGGTCGTCGCTGTCATGTGTCGGTTCGGGCGCTTGTTCATCGTCTTATAGTATGGATGCTCGCGCGCCACGCGGATGCCTTTGCCTTCTGTATATTGTTGTATTTTGAGCGGAAGCTTCGCGATGCTTTCGCTGAGCACCTTCAAGCAAGCGAAGTAGGTCGCCTCGCTCAAGGCTTCCCCTCTCACGTTCTTGATGCCGAGGAAGTCCAAGAGTTGATTGAGTTCTATGCTCTCTTGCGGGTTACTTTTACCGCGTAAGACGGCCACCGCCGCCTTGACTCTTTGCCTTAAGGTCATAATGCCTTGTTCTCCTTGTTGTTATTGTTTCCAGCCCATTAGCTTGAGATAGTAGTCCAGCTCGCTGTCCACGTCTACCGTGCCGCCTTCGGTTCCCGTCGTCATAAGCATGAGCGCATGGGCGTCAATGATGGCGTCAACGGGGTCAATACGTTTAAATTTTGCGCCTGGTTTCTTGTCAACTTTGATTTCCTCGAAGCTGTTGCGCACGATGGCCGCGTTTATCATCGACCACGTGAGCAGCTCGTTCCTGTCGTCGTATTCCAGCGCGCCGCTCTTTGTTAGCAACTGGATGGCGACCGTCGCGTCGTTAAGGTTTGGCGCACTCTGTGTGGTCGTCGCGACCGGACGCCCGAACGCTTCAAGGTCTTGCAACACCCCCGCCGCGTTGTGCGGGTCGTTGCCTATGCCCAGGAAGTTCAAGCCGTTCCGCTCGCGAAGCTCTCCGAGGTGCGACACGATGAACTTGTAGTCGTTCATGAAGTCAGTGCTGCCACCCGTCACGGTGATGAGCCCCTGCGACTCCCACAAGTCATACGGCGCGAGGTCCGTCTCGATGTGCTCTTCTATTCGTCCGCGTGGCATGAAGCTGTGACTGTATAAGTAATAGCGCCCGCCCGGAAGCGGGAATTCGAGCGCGAGAGTTGTCAAGTCTCCACCGCTCGATAGGTCGAGACCGACCCAACAATCACGGTGTCCTGCCGCCACGATGTCTTTCAGTGTTTGCTCAGTTCCGCAAGCCTTCCATGCTTCGGGCTTGACGAATTGGTCGTCGGTGTTTTGCACCCACAAGTTGAGGCACTTTGTGATGAAGTCGCGCAAGTCTCCGCCGCCCATATCGCGTGCAGTCTTGGCGTCTTGTCTCAGCGTCTCGACCTTTTCCGGGTCTTGACAGAGGAAGGGGTTCGCCTTCACCCAGTTCGTCTCGTCCCAGAGGTCGTCGCCTGGGTCTAAACTGTATATATCAATGAAGAAGTCCTCGGCGGTCGTCAGTCCCTTCAAGACTTTGATGGCATAGTCGTCCATCTCTTTGCAGAAGCTGTTGAGCTTGTCGCCTCTCGTTGTTATCATAGAGACGAGCGTCTCGGGGAGCGACCTGGTGCCGTTGTAGATTGCTTTGTATATCTTGTTGTCTTTGTGTTGGTGTAGTTCGTCGATTGACGAGAAGATCGAACGGAAGCCGTCGTCAAGTCCAGCCTCTTTGCTGAGCGCCTCGATGGTGCACTCTGTCTCGGTTGCGACGATTGTCGACTTGTAGTCCTTCACCGCGAAGAGCTCAGAAAGGTCGGGGTCGATGCCCACGAACTTGCTCATCTCTTCCCAGGCAAGTCTTGACTGCCTCTTCTTCGTTGCGACGGTGAAGAGTTTGCCGTGCTTGTACCCACTGAAGCCTGCGATGTACGTGCCGAGTATACCGTTCTCGAACGTCTTGCCGTTCTGTCTTGCCATTGACTTATAGCGACGACGGAAGCGGCGCTTGTCGTTGGCGACCTTCTTCCAGCCGAACGTGCAGCCGATGTCGAACGCTTGACAGTCGAGCAGTCTCACTGGTTTCGGCTCCGTGCCTTCTGCGATGGTGAGCGTCTCAGCGAAGTCAATGACGCGTTGCGCTGCATCGTTGTCCCAGTAGTACGGGAAGTCCTTCGTCCTCTGTCGCTTCAAGTCGTTCAGGTGACGCTTGCACGCCAGTCTGTGAAGCTCGCCCGCTGTCTCTTCGCCCGCTACGATGCGGCGAGCGTATGCGGTCACGCGGTCGGTCATTTTTGCGCCCCGAACTTCGCGAACTTGTTAGCCTTCGGCGCCTCTTCTTTGACTGGCACCTCTAACTTGCAGCGCGCTGAGATTGTGAGCCCGAGCGCACTCGCGCAAGTGTGTGCCTGTTTGAAGTAGCGGTCTTGTCGTTTGTCGAGGTTGTCCATCATATTCGCCCAGGCGGCGAAGTGTACGGCCTCAACGCTTGGACCTTTTGGCTGCATCTTCTGCGCGGCTCTGATGTCTTTCAGTGCTTGCTCGTATAGTCCTTGTGCTATGATGTAGCGCGCGAGAGTGTCCACGTCCGTCTCGCCTATAATATTGATTTTTTTGAGTTGGTTCGCCAGCTTGTCGAACGTGTCACGCTGCGCTTTTGTCAAATATTTCGGCGCTTCGATCTCGTCAGTGCAAGGCTTCACTTCGCTGTCGAGTCTTTGCTTGATTTCCGCCTTTGTCAGGTGCTTCTTGCCCTTAGCAAGCACCAACTCGGTCGGTTGACGCGGTCCAGCCATCTCG
>UZAT01014822.1_pt1 | contig 16427 bp, 17 predicted proteins | sample 2160861 | NCBI WGS metagenome assembly UZAT01 (sample SAMEA5138306, study PRJEB28736) | viral metagenome | reverse complement strand
TTGCGGGGTTACACGGGTTTGAGACGGTTTGGTTTCGTTACCGATAATCTCTCTTTATCTTCTCCTTTCAAGAGATTAAAAGTCTGTGTAACTCCACAAAAGTACTCTGGAAGTTATCGTTAGTAATCATGAACTCTTAAGAAGTATAGTTCGCTAGCTACAACCAATACTTTCGCGAAGCAAGTTGAGCCTTGTCGACCAAATCTAATGGACGCCGGCTTTGAAATTAGATTGTTAGATAGTAAACGAACTATACTTCTTAAGAGTTTGATATTTTTAGGAAGTAGGTGACGCATTTATGGCTGAATCAAACAAGCCTAAGAAAAGTAGACGCAGACAAAAAGCTACTACTCCTGAGGCTAGAGAGAAACAGCTCATTGCGCTAGCCTACGATAGAGCGGAAGAACATTTAATTAATGGTACGGCCTCGCAACAACTAATAACACATTTCCTAAAGTTGGGCTCAACAAGAGAAGAGCTTGAAAAAAGTTTAATTGATGGGAAAGCAAAACTCGTAGGTGCTCAAGTAGAGAACCTCGAAGTAAGCAGACGAAACGAAGACTCTGCGGCCAAGGCCATAGAAGCGTTGCGAAGATACACAGGTACTGCTAATGACGAAGACTAAATGTTATTCGGAACTCCTGTCGATTCCGACGTTTGAAGAGCGATTCGCATATTTAAAACTAGAAGGGCTTGTTAGCGAGTCTACGTTTGGTTCAATGCGCTTTTCTAATCAGAATTTTTATCGATCTTATGAGTGGCGTAAATTTAGAAGAGATATTATTCTTAGAGATTGCGGATGCGATTTGGCTTTTGATGGTAGAGATATATTTTCAATAGTTGTGATACATCATATAGTACCACTTACGGCCAAGATGCTAAATGAAAATTCTAGGCTTTTAATGGACCCAGAGAATGTAGTCTGTTGTTCCGACAATACGCATAAAGCTATACATTATGGCGACGCTAATCTTCTGGATAGATCTCCTTATTTTGTAGAGAGAAAACCAAACGACACTATCCCGTGGAGGAAATGATGAAAAACCAATACATATGCCATGCTGGAGTAAAAGGTATGAAGTGGGGAGTTAGGAAGAAAAACGCTCGAAATGAAAACTATACTGACAAACAACGAGCTTATGACAGGAAAATATATGGTCGTAGAGCTGAGAAACGAATAAACAAACGAATGACCGCCGGAGAAGGTGTTAAATCTGCTCGTCATAACGAAGCCGTTCGTCGCCAGCGGAAAGTAAACACTAAGGGGTTGGGTAGAGCCGCGTTACGTTCCTCAGAAGTTCAGAAGCTTATTCCTATTGGAGCTGGTTTGTTGGCGTCTGCTGGGCTCTTGGGAGCACGCGCGGTGGCTAAGAAAACGGGTCATACCAATAACGCATTCGTGCGTAATTCCGATAAGATCGTAGCTAACATAAAACGAGTTATGAGCTCCGATACAAGCTCCTTCGGCGGTGCGTCAAATCTAGCCACTGATTTTCTGAAAACCATTCTTAAATAATTAGGAACTACCATGGAATATATCCCTAGCATACTGCTATCCGTTAAAAAGAACCTAGGTATAGCCCAAGACTATACACATTTTGACGCGGATATTCTTTCTCACATTAACTCAACGATGGCCGTTTTATTCCAAGAAGGTGTCGGACCACAAGACAAAGCAGTACAGATTGAAGACAATACCTATACGTGGGAAATGCTGACCAAAGACGATACTAGTCTTAATTTCGTTCAGAGCTCTGTATTTCTTCGAGTCAAAATGCTATTCGATCCGCCAGCGACTACCCATGTTTCACAAGCAATGAAAGAGAGCGTCGCGGAACTAGAGTATCGCTCTATGATCGCGGCGGAAGACTTCACAATACCTCCGGAGGTTAATCAAAATGGCTAGTCAATTTTCAGAAGAGCAGCGAAAGGCGCTCGTAAAAAAGAAAGAACTAACCCATTACGGAATCAAAGGTATGAAGTGGGGTCGTCGAAAGAAGAAAGCCCCTTCTGCAAAGAAGATGACTACAAAAGATCTGTCGACAAAAGTCAATCGAATGAGGCTCGAGCGGGACTACAATCAAATGTCGAATCCGCGCAAAACACGAGCAAAGATGATAGGTGCTGCCGCGTTGACCGCGGTTGCAACCACGGCGGTTTCGATAGCAGTACGTCGTTACGCCGGAAAAGGGTTTGACGCCATAGACAAAATCCCGAAACAAGTTATGGATTCTCCAATGGACGAACTACGGCGAGCATCAATAGAGTATTTGAAGACTCGAAGTTGATATGCAAAACCAATACATACTACCTTCTGGTGTAAAAGGCATGAAGTGGGGCGTTAGGAAGAAAACGAACAAAAAAGCATCCCGTACAAAGAACGATCAAGCAAGCTCCGAGAATGAAGGTCGGGACGCCCGTATACTATTGGGCGCTGTCGGCGGTTTAGGAGTTGGTCTTTTGTTATCCCGATACTCTTCGTATAGCCCGTGGCTGCTTGGTAGTCTTGGCGCCATTGGAGGCATGTCTATTGTCGATTTACAATATGCTGATAAAAAGTAGTTTGGATTTTTAATTATGGCCCTCTCAAATACGGCCGTGCCGCTTTATTACGGTCAATTTCGAGATGCCGTAATGCGAGGCGAGATACCGGTCAATAAAGAAATATCACTAGAGATGAACCGAATAGACGATCTAATAAAAAACAAGGGAGTCTATTACGACCCGGATGCTATTAATGGTTGGGTCGCATTCTGCGAAGAGGAATTAACTTTATCCGACGGAGGAGATCTCCATCTACTGGATACCTTCAAGTTATGGGGCGAGCAGGTTTTCGGCTGGTATTATTTTGTGGATCGTCAAATATATCAGCCGGGGATCGAAGGAAAACTTGGTAAATTCGTTACGAAGCGAATTAAAAAGCGACTAACCTGTAAGCAAATTCTTATTATCGGTCGCGGAGCTGCTAAGTCTATGTACGCATCATGTATTCAGTCATATTTCTTGATCTGCGATACGTCAACAACCAACCAAGTGACCATGGCCCCGACAATGCCTCAGGCCGGGGAGGTTATGAATCCAATAAAGACGGCAATCGCTAGGCATAGGGGTCCCTTATTTGAGTTTATGACCGAAGGTTCTATACAAAATACCACCGGATCTAGAGCTAATCGGCAAAAACTGTGCTCAACAAAAAAGGGGGTCGAGAACTTCCTTACAAATTCTTTATTAGAAGTATGCCCTATGACCATCGATCGAATACAAGGTCGTAAAGACAAAGTCGTTACTATCGACGAGTGGCTTTCCGGGGACGTTCGCGAAGACTGTATCGGAGCGGCGGAACAGGGTGCAAGCAAGAACGAAGAATATTTAGTTCTAGCCATGAGTTCCGAAGGCACAATTCGAAATGGCCCTGGCGATGACGTCAAAATGGAAATTATGGATATACTGAATGGTGATTATAGGAATATTAGAACTAGTATTTGGTACTATAAGTTGGACGACGTTGAGGAAATTGCTAATCCAGCTATGTGGGTTAAAGCCAATCCAAATCTTGGTAAAACAGTACAATATGAAGTTTATCAAGCAGATGTTGAGAAGGCAGAAAAGGCGCCGGCCGCTAGAAACGATATTCTCGCTAAACGTTTCGGAATACCCGTCGAAGGCTATACCTATTTCTTTACCTACGAAGAGACAAAACGGCATCGCAGGCAAGATTTTTGGAGAATGCCGTGCGCTCTCGGTGCCGACCTATCTCAGGGTGACGACTTCTGCGCGTTCACTTTTATTTTTCCAGGCGTCGGAAGACGTGGTGCTGGTTACGGCGTGAAATCTAGAAGTTACATTACCGATAGAACGCTCATGAAACTTCCAAACGCCATGCGAAACAAATATCAAGAACTTGTAGACGAAGGAACTCTTATCGTTCTTGATGGCACGGTTATCGATCTAGACGAAGTATACGAAGACTTGGACGCCTTTATAGCAGAACAGGAATATGATGTTCGATGTTTTGGATATGACCCAAACTATGCTAAGAAGTTCGTTAGTCGTTGGGAATTAGAAAATGGTCCTTATGGAATCGAGATTGTCCGTCAGGGTGCCAGAACAGAAACCGTTCCGCTTGGCGAATTGAAGAAATTGGCAGAAGATCGCCTTCTATATTTCGACGAGGAGATCATGTCGTTCACTATGGGTAACGCCATCGTGATCGTCGACAACGCTAGTAAAACGAAGAAGTTAATGAAGCGAGCTCACGACCAGAAGATCGATAACGTATCGGCTCTTCTTGATGCCTGGGTTGCTTACAAAGAGAACAAGGATGTGTTTGACTAATGAGCAATGAGTATATCTGTCACTACGGAACAAAGGGTATGAAGTGGGGCGTTAGGAAGGCTGTAAAGACTGCCGAGACCGATTATAGATCTGATGTGAAATCGGCAAAGTCTACATACAAAAAAGAAAAAAAAACAGCGACATCGAGAAGTGATCGACAAGCAAATAAGCTTTCATATAACCGAAGTCGTGGTGATGCGGCGAATAAATTCAACAGGAAGATAGAAGACATAGCCACAAAAGAGGGCGGACGTCTTACCGAAAAAAGTAAAGGTTCTACGACAGCTGCAAAAGCAAAGGGCTATGCTAAAATGACAGCGGGAGTGCTTGGTGGGGTTGGGGCATACTCGGCTTTGGGTCTTATAAAAAATCCGACCGCTCGTGTTGGCGCGCAAATAGTTAATAGTGTCTTGGCCGGTGCGCTAGCCGGAAAAGGATTGAACAATGTCGCATCTGTCCGCGCGTACGAGGGCGATACCGAGCTTCTTAAGCGAAAAACGGCCCGAGGACAAAACTACTAAGGAGCCATAGTCTATGTCAGAAAAGCTATCGATGTCTTCGCGACTACAGCATGGCTGGAATGCCTTTAAGAACAAAGATCCGGCTGATCTTAGCATGTTTACAAACGAGCCGTTTATGTCTAGCAGTTCTCCATCTCGGCAAGATCGCCCTCGGGCACGGTACCAAATAGATCCAACGATGATCAATTCTATATTTACTAGAATGACGATCGACGCGATATCTTCGGCTTTCGAGCACATAAAAACTGATGACAATGGCGGATATTTGAGTACTGTCAATAGTGGGTTAAACGAAATCCTAAATGTCGAGGCCAATATCGATCAATCAGGATTTGATTTTCGTTTAGATCTTGTTAGCGAATTATTGAACGAGGGCTGCGTTGTTTGTGTACCTATCGATACAAAAAACAACCCTATATTTGGCATAAATGCTATGGATATTGAGACGATGCGAGTTGGTGTCCCAAAGAACTGGTGGCCAGATCGAGTTGCTGTCGAAATTTACAACGACAAAACTGGTCGTAGAGAGACGATAAACGTTTTTAAAAAGTCAGTGGCTATTATTACGAATCCGTTTTATTCTATAATGAACGAGCCTAATTCCACGCTTAAACGACTTAATAAGCGACTGTCGCTGCTAGATATAGCCGACAGCCGAGTATCGTCAAATAAGTTGGACATGCTTGTTCAGCTTCCGTATAGTGTCAAAAGCAAAATGCGCGAAGACATGGCAGCTAAACGTCGAAACGAAATCGTAACACAGTTGGAAGACTCTGAGTATGGTATCGCTTATGTCGATGGAACCGAAAAGATTATTCAGTTAAATCGACCTTTAGAGAACAATCTTATAGCCAATATCGAGTACCTAACAAACTTGTTGTTTAGTCAGTTAGGTCTTTCTCCTGAGATTCTAAACATGACCGCCAATGAACAAAGCACACTAAATTACTATCGACGAATGATAGATCCTATCAACGATGCGATAGCGAACGAATTCCGCAGAAAGTTCCTTACGAAAACGGCGAGATCCCAGAACCAGACGATCTGGTATCATTCTGAACCGTTTAAGTTCACACCTACCTCCATGCTCGCGGAGTTGTCGGATAAGCTAATCAGGAATGAAGTTGTAACTAGTAACGAGATGCGCGGGGTTATCGGATACAAACCGAGCGACGACCCTCGAGCGAACGTGCTAGCGAACCCGAACATGCCACAAACGCAGATCCCGACGAGCACCGATACCAACGAGGGGGTGGGCTCCTGGAACGTAGGGGACTTGTCTGAATAGAAATTCAAAATGGAAGAGAGTTGTATATGGAACCCCGAGAATACGATTTTGGTGGTTATGCGACTCGGTACAACGTTAAGTGTAGTGATGGGCGAACCATTCTTCCAGAAGCATTTAAAGATGCTGATGGGCAAAAAGTACCGATTGTATACCACCATATTCACGATGACATAGAGAACATTCTAGGTCACGCCATTTTGGAAAATAGGGCGGACGGTATGTACGCGTACTGCACGCTCAACAATTCCGAAAAGGGTCAAGCAGCAAAAGAAGTGGTGAAGCACGGCGACGTTATGTCCCTGTCGATCTACGCAAATAAATTAAAGGAGCGGGCGGGAAGCGTTCTTCACGGAGTTATCCGAGAGGTTAGTCTTGTTCTATCCGGAGCAAATCCTGGGGCTACGATTGACACGATAGCCTTCGGTCATGGTGATGATTTTATCCCAAGCGAAACGGACGTTATCATCAGTTCTGGAATTTCTCCTGATGTTGAACCGGTCGTCGAACACGCTTGTGCTCCGGCCGACAAGGACGAAAAGAAGAAGCTAGAACACGAAGACCCAGCAACGAAAGAGAAGGACACTGGTATGGCACAAGAAAAAACAGTTCAGGACGTTTTTGATTCGATGACTGACGAACAAAAAGCCGTTGTCGACGTTCTTGTCGGCGCCGCGATTGAGGGTATCCAAAATGGAGAACTCGACGTGGAAGATGGAGAAATGCAGCAATCCGGATTTGGAGGATCTATGAGCTACAATGTATTTGAAAACCAGGGTGAAGAGTATGGCGAGCTTCAGCACGCAGACGTAGACCTCATTTTTGATGAAATGCGCCGCGGAAGTTCTCTCAAGGAGGCCATGCTTGCGCACAGCATTACGAACGTGGAAGTTCTTTTCCCAGAAGCTCGCGTCGCTACGCCGACTCCGGAGACCATCACTCGTCAGATGGAATGGGTATCCGAAGTTCTCGGTAGTGTGCGAAAGTCCCCGTTCTCTCGCGTGAAGACGACCGCCATCAATGTTACGGCAGACGAGGCTCGCGCAAAGGGTTACATCAAGGGTCGCGAGAAGGCAGAGGAAGTAATCGTAGCTCTTAAGCGTGTGACGACACCTCAGACTATTTATAAGAAGCAGGCTATGGATCGTGACGACGTGGTTGACATTGTTGACTTCGACGTAATCGCCTATATCAACGCCGAAATGCGTGTGATGTTGAACGAGGAAGTTGCTCGTGCGGTTCTCGTTGGTGACGGCCGTAGCTCTTCTTCTGAAGATAAGATCAACCCGCTTAACATCCGCCCTATTTGGGGGGACGACGCACTCTATGTTACCAATACGGTTATCGAGGTTGCTGTTACCGAGACTGACGAAGACAAGGCTAAGAAGCTTATAGATGAGATCATCAAGCAGCGCAAGAACTACAAGGGGTCTGGCCGTCCTGTAGCCTATCTTGGAACCGACGTACTCACGCTATGTCGTCTCATCAAAGATTCGCAGGGCTATCGTCGCTACAAGACTGACCAGGAATTGGCTGACGATCTTCGAGTCGCTAAGATTGTCGAAGTCGAGCTGTTCGATGGTCTTTCTCGCACGGAGGCGTTAATGACCTATGATCTTGGTGCCGTGCTTGTCAACCTTATGGACTACACTCTTGGCGCCGATAAGGGTGGTGAAGTGACCAACTTCGAGGACTTCGACATCGATTTCAACAAGCACAAGTACCTCATCGAGACGCGTGTTTCTGGTTCATTGACTAAGCCGAAATCCGCGTTGACATTCGAGTTCAACAAGGTTGTTTCGTCCTAAACAATCTATACCCAGTTAGGAAATTCAAAATGGCAAGGTTTTTTGGAAATGTTGGGTACGTGATTTCGACGAACCCTTCACCCGGGGTGTACGATCAAGAGTCTATCTCTAGGGAATACTTTGGCGATGAAATAAAAAGCGGTTCTCGTTGGAAATCCGGGGATGTCATAAACGATGACGTAATCATTACTAACGAGATTAGCATCGTTGCCGATCCTTTTGCTTATACGAATTTCAGTGCTATACGCTGGGTTGAGTGGATGGGCAATAAGTGGAAAGTCGAGAGCATTCGAATAGAGCGCCCTCGACTTATCCTATCATTGGGGGGTATATATAATGGCGATTAAGGATCGACTAGATCTTCATAACAAACTCGGGGAGATCTTTGGCGCTCCGGATCGTGTTTATTTTCAGCCCCCATCTGGTTTTCAACTAAAATATCCTTGCTTGGTGTATACCGTAAAAAATGGGGATAGTATAAATGCGGATAACGTTACCTATGCGTTTTTCCCATACTATGACATAACCCACATTTATAAAAACCCAGAAGAAGGCCTCGTAATGACTAAAAAGTTAATGCTTGGTCTGTCTGGAGTTCGTTACGACCGAGCATGGCGCGTTGACAACTTATATCATGAAAATTTAGTTGTCTGGTAGTTTATTTTAAGGAGTGTATTATGGCAAAATTGGTTTGGGATACCGATGGTACTCGTTTTTTCGAAATGGGTACCGATCACGGTGTCTTGTATAAAAAAACAGAAGCCGGAACCTATGGTGATGGCGTGGCTTGGAATGGCTTGACCGCTGTAACCGAGTCTCCGTCTGGCGCAGAGAAGACTGACTTCTGGGCCGACAACATGAAGTATGCCTCGATGCTGTCCGCAGAGGATTTCTCGGCGACGATCGAAGCTTATACCTACCCCGACGAGTTCGCCGAATGTAATGGTGAGAAGTCTATTGCGACCGGCGTGAACGCTGGGCAGCAAGCTCGAACTGGCTTTGGTTTCTCGTACCGAACTAGGATTGGTTCCGATGCACGTTCGGAGGCCGGGTACAAACTGCATCTGGTTTACGGCTGTTTGGCCTCTCCATCGGAGAAGGCATATGCCACCGTGAACGACTCGCCAGAAGCGGCGACGATGTCTTGGGAAGTAACAACGACTCCAGTGTCATCGACCCATCTCAACAACCCGACAGCTACGTTGACGTTTAATAGTCTCGAGTGTGACGCTGCGAAACTAGCTGCTCTTGAGGCTATTCTGTATGGAACGAGTCTCGAGTCGGGGACAATGCCGCGCCTACCGCTAGTTGATGAAGTAGTAACCCTCATGTCAACTGGAGTGTAAACCAAGTTCAAAATGGTAGTTGTTTATGTAAAAAGGAAGGGGCTCTAATAGGGTCCCTTCCCAACGAAAAGGAGAAGTAATGCTGAAAGAACGTGTTGACTACAAAGACTTTGATGGAAACGACTGTGCCATTGATTTGTACTTCAATATTTCTCGTCCCGAGCTTATTGACCTTCAGTTTAGCACTGAAGGCGGATTACGCGCGCATATTGAGCGCATAGCTCTAACCAAGGATGTAAAAGAACTCTATAATCTCGTTACGGAGATCGTTATTAAATCTTACGGCGAGCGCACTCCGGACGGGAAGTCGTTTATTAAGAAAACTCCGGACGGTCGCTATCTTGGCGAGATGTTCTTGTATCACGCCGCGTACGAGCCATTCTTCCTGAAACTTATCGAAAACGAAACGAATATCGCTAATTTCATTAACGCGGTAACTCCGACTCTTACTGATGAGGAGCGTAAGGAATCGGAAAAGATCGTAAAAGAAATGCAGAGCAAATCGACAAGTGATTTTACGGTCGTCGTGTCAAACAAATAGTTAAAAAGGAGGTCGGAATGCTCAGTCTCGTTGTCGGAGAATTTTATGACGAGGAAAAGAATCAGTTCATAAACTCGGACCAGTTCACTCTGAAATTAGAGCATTCCCTCCTCTCTATATCGAAGTGGGAGTCGATATGGCAAAAGCCGTTCCTACATATGTACGATGAGAGAACGGGAAAAGACACAAAAACAAGAGAACAGAACATTAGTTATATTCGCTGCATGACACTTAACAAGAATGTCCCAGATTATATATATGACATTCTAACAAACCAAGATCTGATAACGGTTGCCGAGTATCTGAACGAGAACCAAACAGCAACATGGTTTTCTAACGACCATCAGAAAAAACCTAGTCGTCAGATCATAACTTCGGAATTAATTTATTATTGGATGACTTCCTACCAAATACCGTGGGAGGCTCAGAAATGGCATCTTAGTCGTCTGTTAACCTTGGTTCGAATTTGCAATGCAAACAACCAACAAGGAAAAAAGACGTCGAAAAGCGAAATCATGGCTAGAAACAAGCAGTTGAATGATGCTCGCCGAGCGACTATGAATACTAAGGGCTAGCTATGGGTATGTCGTTAAAGTATCATGCACCGAATAAAAATAAAACAGATCGTTTTCTTGCTAACGCAAAAAGTCAGAAATATTTTAATATTTTAGATCGATATGGAAAAAAAGGCGTTTCCGCACTATCTTCAGCTACGCCTATAGATCAAGGAAATACTGCCGGTTCGTGGACGTACGAAGTTTCTATAACGAATTCGTCAGCAAGAATAACGTGGTCGAATTCGAATCTTACGTCGCAAGGAGTTCCTGTGGCGATTCTTCTACAATATGGCCATGGAACGGGGACTGGTGGGTACGTTTCCGGACGCGATTATATCAACCCCGCGATAAAACCCATATTTGATGATATGGCGGATGCCGTATGGAAAGAGGTGATTGACGTATGACGTCTGTTGATTCTCGTGTTGTCCAGATGGATTTTGATAACAAGGCGTTTAGTAAAAACGTTAATCAAACCGTCAATGATTTAACCACCTTAGAAAATAAAATGCAGTTTAAGAATGCTGCTGACGGATTTTCTAACGTGGAATCGGCGTCTAACAACGTGTCTCTTTCTGGGATACAGTCTGCGGTAGAGTCTGTAAACAGTAAATTTTCGGTTCTAGGCGTAGTAGCCTTTAACGTGTTGTCTAACATAGTTAACACCGCTATGAGTTCTGGGGTCCGGATAATAAAGGCGCTTTCGTTAGACTCTTTGATATCTGGATACCAGGAGTATGAAACGAAATTAGGATCTATACAAACTATTCTTGCTAACACCCAGAGCAAGGGTGGAAACATAGACACTGTAACAGCCGCGTTAGACGAGTTAAACACTTACGCTGATAAGACCATTTATAATTTCGGCGAGATGGCTAGAAACATTGGTACATTCACAGCAGCCGGTGTAGGTCTAGAGACCTCTGTGTCTGCTATCAAAGGTATTGCCAATCTAGCGGCCGTTTCTGGGTCGAGTTCTCAACAAGCAAGCGTAGCTATGTATCAGTTATCTCAGGCTCTCGCCACCGGAACAGTAAAGCTTATGGACTGGAACTCCGTGGTTAATGCCGGCATGGGCGGTCAGGTTTTTCAAGATGCTCTAAAGGAAACCGCTAGGGCTCACGGGGTCGCCGTTGATGACCTTATCGCAAAGCAAGGAAGCTTTCGAGACTCTCTCCAAGAGGGATGGCTATCTGCCGAGATCATGACTGACACTCTCGACAAGTTCACCATGACGACGAGCGATTACAACAAAGAAGTTCTTCTTTCCAAAGGTTACACGGAAGAACAAGCAATAGAAATCATGAAGCTTGGAGATACCGCTACCTCGGCAGCGACCCAAGTTAAATCGTTTACCCAGCTTATAGACACAACGAAGGAGGCTCTCGGCTCTGGTTGGGCCCAGAGTTGGGAGATAGTCTTCGGTAACATGGAAGAAGCTAAAACCCTATGGACTGGTGTTAGCAACGTCTTAAACGACATGGTGGAAGAATCGGCCAATGCCCGAAACAGTCTTTTAAAGGTATGGAAAGATACCGGAGGCCGAGAGGCTATAATCGCCGGTCTAACAAACGTCTTCACAGGGCTGTTGTCGATTCTAGATAAAGTAAAAGAAGCGTTTACTAAAGTGTTTCCACCAATGACGGGCCAACAGCTGTCGGATCTGTCTAAGAAGTTCCAGGAGATGACGGAAAAATTCAAAATAGGAGAAGACTCTCTAAACAGCATTGGAGATGGGTTTGTCAAATTCTTCACGGTCGTTAAGAGTGTTTCAACCGTTGTCGGAAGTGTTCTCGCTGGTGCTTTTAAAACCCTGCAACCGATATTGTCGATCATTGGTACCGCGCTCTCTTACGTTCTAGTCCTTTTCGGATCATTTGGTAGTAGTGTTGCCGATGGCGCTCCCGCGTTGGAATCATTCAGTCAAGTAATAGGAACTGTATCTGATAAGATATCAGAGTTTCTACGGAATCTATCAAGTGGTATGCCGTCTGTTGAGTCTTTTTCTTCGGTTATCGAAAAGATAAAGACTGTTATGCAGGAATTCTCTTCGTCTATATCTTCTAAAATACCAGACGTTCTTAATGCCATAGGTGACGGATTTAAGAAAATGTCAGAGTGGGCTGGGAAAGCCGTAGGCGTTGTCGGAGATTTCGTAAAAAGCATAGATTGGAACGTAGTATTTCTAGGCGGAGCTGCGGCTGGCGCGGCGATCGGAACTGGAAGCATTCTCAGCAAGATAATTGGGTTTTTAGATGGTCTTAAAGACGCAGCGGAAAACGCCTCTGGATTTGTTGAGAAGTTATCAGGTCCTTTGGACTCGTTATCGGGAATTCTTAGTAATTATCAACAGAACATCAAAGCGAATGTTATATTGAAGATCGCAGCTGCCATCGGCGTATTGGCTGTTTCTTTGTTATTACTATCCACTCTTGACGCTGGGCAACTAGCTGGTGGTGTAGCTGCACTCGGTCTGTTGATGGCAGAATTAACAGTAATGATGTCTGCTCTAGAGGCTATAGACCCAAGTGGTCTTTTAAAAACGGGAACCTCTTTGCTTGTATTATCTGGGGCGTTGCTCATATTGACGTTTGCTCTTAAGAATATCGCCGAACTTAGCTGGGAAGAAATAATTCGAGGCACAGTAACGTTGGTCGCTTTAGCTGGTATTCTTGTTGGCTTGACGGCCGCTATGAACGCAATAAAGAGCAAGGCCGTAGGCGGAGCAGTGTCCATGGTGATTATTGCTGGAGCTCTCATGCTATTGGGTGAGGCAATTAAGCAGCTTGGAGCTATTGACGTAAACGTAGCGCTACAAGGAATCATAGTTATGGCAGCTGTTCTTGGCGTTCTGACTATAGCTTTGAACTTGATGAAGAGCTCTGTCGGTGGCGCGGTGTCTATGCTTATAGTGGCGGCAGCGCTTATCGTACTATCACAAGCGCTATCTATTCTTGGCGCACTTCCATTAGAGCAACTTCAACAAGGAGGAATCGCAATAGCAGCCATGCTCGCAGTCCTCGTAGTTGCTGTAAACGCGATGTCTGGTGGACTTGCTGGGGCGGCCGCCATCTTGATCATAGCCACGTCGTTGTTGATTCTTACTGGGGTGCTATTCGCGCTTGGGTCTATGGATACAACAACTCTTGCTCAAGGTCTTTTGGGGATTGTTGGCGTATTGGGTCTATTCGCTGGAATATCTCTTATCCTAGCGGCGTTCGCTCCACAAGTGCTATTAGTTAGCGCGGCATTCGCCATATTTGCAACGGGATTACTGATAGCGTCCGTAGCAGTTGTTATCATGGCTGTTGGTCTGAACATGCTTATGGCTGCTGGATTCCCGGCGCTTGATATGCTGGCGTTACTGGCGGTTGCTTTACTTCCGATAGTGGCTATAAGTCCTCTTTTGTTTATTGCAGGGGCCGGTCTTACGCTACTTGGTGTTGGCTTAGTGGTCGCTGGCGCCGGGATGCTATTATTTTCGGCGTCGAGCCCGACAGCTATAACTAATTTGCTCCTGCTTGCGGCAGCAATGGTTCCGTTACTAGTAGCCGCACCAATGATGCTCGTTGTTGGCGCTGCCATGACGATTCTCGGAATCGGTGCTATAGCACTTGGTGGAGGCCTCGTTCTTTTATCTCTCGGATTTACGATGCTTAATTCCTCGCTTCCTGCCGGAGTTGACTCACTTCGAAAACTTGGGGAAGTCGCCTTGGAAGTCGCCCCAGCCACGCCGATTTTAGTAGCTTTATCCGTGTGTCTTACCGCGTTGGGCACAGCGACCTTATTAGCAGGCGCCGGACTTCTAGTGTTTGGTATAGGCATGTTGGTAGCCTCGGCTGGTATGGCCGTGTTTGCGGCCGCCGTGTCTGGACCGTTCGCCGATGCAGTGAAGATTTTCGACCAAGCAATGCCTACGTTTGTCTGGCATACACCAGGCATGTTGGCAGCCGGAGCAGCGTTAGTAATATTCGGAGCTGGAGCGTTGGTTGCTGGCGCTGGGGCATTGATGGCGGGACCTGCGTTTCTTATATTAGCAATCGGGCTTCGTATGTGGGCGTCTGCTTGGCCTGCGGCGGAACAGTCATTTACAAAGCTAGTCGAGGTTTCTACTAGCCTCGGCCCCGTTGCCGACATGCTAAATGCCGTCAACTCGGCCATGTCAAACCTATCGGGTAGCGTTAACGCGTTTGGCGTTAGCATAACGATAGCCTCGTCTGGTACGACGTCGCTAGCTTCTGGAGTAATGGTTTTGTCTTCGAGTTTGCAATCGGCGACGGCTGTGACTGAGTCTGCTTCTGGAACCATTAGCTCCGCCATGTCCTCGATGGTCGGGTCTGTTTCGGTTAGCGTCTCTCTTATGGCAAACCAGTATTTACTAATGGCTCAAGCCACGTCCTCGATGGTCGGGTCTGTTTCGGTTAGCGTCTCTCTTATGGCAAACCAGTATTTACTAATGGCTCAAGCCATACAAGCGAACATGAATCTCGCAGCGGCAAATACTTCTACGGCTTCCGGGGTTATGGTGGCTATAATGAATTCGCTTGTTATGTCTATCGGTCGATCTGTAACCCAAATCGGAAACGAATTCGCGCGCATAGGGCCTTCAGTTGCTAGCGGAATGAACACCGCGATACCTATAGTCGAGCAGTCCGGGCGTAACATCGTTTACGGATGTATAAACGGCATGGGCTCTCTCATGTCAGAAGTATATGAGCGAGGAGCCGAGATAGGTCGAAAAGCGGTACAAGGCGTAAACGATGGTGCTGGAAACGCGTCTCCATCAAAGAAAACTACCAAGTCTGGTCGGTACATAGACCAAGGCGCTATAAACGGCATGGTCCAGTTAGCCGGAAAAGTCTACTCTACCGGCATGTACGTTGGTACGAGGGCAGCTGACGCTATCGAGTCTGGCTTCGGGACCCTTGCGCAATCTTCGTTTGCTAATGCTAGCTTCTCTCCGACGGTCACCCCTGTTATGGACCTACAACAGATTCAAAATGGGAGTAATTTACGGAAGATGGTTGCCTCTGACGGAATGGGCATCCGTGTAGACGCGAACTATGTTTCTGGGTCCGTCGATAATCTTGCTCAGGTCATTACTGCGAATCAGGATTCTATTATAGCTAGCAATAAAGAAGTTGTGACCGCCTTAACCGAGCTTCGTAGTGATTTATCTGAAGTACTGAATCAAGATCTGTCGGAGGTTGGTGTATATATTGATGGTCGAGAATTGGTTAGCTCTACTGCCAGATTTACAAACGCACAACTAGGCAAGATTGCTCGAAGAGGAGTGGTGTGATGAGTTATCCAGATTATCCAAACAACAGAATGATCGTTGGTGGTGTCGATTTAACGGTCGCCTTCGGAATGATTTTGTTGGACGGATATAAACTGAGCACACCAGAACCGAAAGTATATACCGTTGATATCCCCGGTGGCGACGGTGCCATCGATTTGACGGAGTCTCTCACCGGGAATATCGCATATAACAACCGAACTGACGAGTTTACTTTCGTTATATTAGATGTTGACAATTTCGAGCAGATAAAAACGAGATTGTCGAATTTTCTACATGGTAAAGCGTTTGATTATAAGCTAACCATGGACCCGGACTATACCTACCACGGACGATTCCAAGTATCGGAGTACGCGCATTCGGTAGTCTCTAATGGAATCATTGGCTCAATAGCAGTTAAGGTTGTTGCAAATCCGTACAAGTCGAAGGGTCTTCAGACGTACAAGCTGAACGCTACTGGCGGAAAAATGTTTCATTTGGAAAGTGGAAGAAAACCGGTAAGACCGACTATTGAATGTACCCAGCCATGCGTCGTCACGTGGAAAGACAAGGTAATAAACGTCGGAGCAGGAAGCTTCGTTCTTTACGATGTGCTTTTCACACAAGGATGGAACGATATATACATAAATAGTTTTCGCTTTTGGAACGTAAAATGGTCGGATCTTGGCGATGGCGGAACTCACCAAATGACGTGGGATCAGGCCTCGAAGTATCGATGGGACGACCTTCAGAGAC
>UZAT01095103.1_pt1 | contig 16453 bp, 21 predicted proteins | sample 2160861 | NCBI WGS metagenome assembly UZAT01 (sample SAMEA5138306, study PRJEB28736) | viral metagenome | reverse complement strand
TGGTTTGAAGCCTCGAAGGCTCAGAACCTCGACAAGTGGCTGCACGTTGCAGATAAGGCGGTGAAGAATGGACTCAACAAATAAGAAACTTGTTTCGGCTGTGGAACAGGATCGCATTTCCCGCAATCTGCTGGTGTGGTTGAATCGATTCCCAGATAAGCCCGTGCCCATCGTGAACTATGAGTTCCTCCGTGATGGAGAACCAGGTATTGCGCTTTCTACCATTCAGGCCGCATACAAAATTAGGAGCTACATCCTTGGGGGGTATCAGGCGCAGTATCAGTTCAAGCTGATTTATCGCGTACAGCCCGAAACGACCAACGATGCCCGCCTGAAGGCGGACGAAGTTCTGGATGCCTACGGAGATTGGGCTACAAGCGAACCCGTGCCAGAACTCGGAGAAGGCATCCGGTGCCTCAGAATTGAGGCAAATACACGGTCTTCTCTCTTTGCCCGTTATGAGAACGGAGACGAAGACCATCAAATCTTAATGAATATGATTTATGAGGTGATTTAACATGGCTGAAACTACCTTTAATACCCCTGCAGGCCAGACCATCGCCCGTGAGCTGCTGGTTGCCTTTCTGAATACGGGCACTGCCGATTCTCCTGTGTGGTCTCCTGTTGGCAAGCGAGTGGAGGACAGCTCCATTGAAATGGACTGGGCCGTCGAGACCAAGACTGACATTTTTGGCGCCTCCTACTCCACCGGAAAGAAAGCCACTAAGACCCAGAGCTTTGAGCCTTGGGAACTCGACTCCGGCGATGCTGCGCAGGCCAAGATTTGGAATCTGGCTATCAAGGAGAACAACGTAAACGCACTGCTGAACCAGGATATGCTGATTGCTCACCTGTACGCCGGAGACACTGGCAAGAACTTTGCCGAGCGTTATGCTTCCTGCGCTGTCCTGCCCACCAATCTCGGCGGCGAAGGCGGTGGAGCTATTGGCATGGCTATTGAGGTTACTTACGGTGGCGAGCGCACCATCGGCACTGTTTCCGTTGCCGCCGGCAAGCCTACCTTTACCCCCGACGTTTCTGTGTAAGGAGTGAACCACAATGACAGAGCTTAGTTTCAACACAGGAAGAAGAAGTTTTAACATCAACGGTGTTGTGGAGGTTTCTTTTAACGACACCGACGCGAGTTTTGTTGAAAAGCTCTACGGCCTTTTCCGTAAGCTTGATGAGCAGCAGGAAAGCTATAAGGCCGGAATTGATAAGTGTAGCGGAGAAGAAATTTTCTCCCGCATGAGAGAACTGGACGCAGGCATGCGCAAAGACATCAACGAGCTTTTTGCGAAGGATGTTTGCTCCCCTCTGTTTGGGGATATGAACGTATTTGCAATTGCGGACGGTCTCCCTCTGTGGGCAAACCTGCTTCTGGCAATCATGGATCAGATTGACTCCGCCGTTACAAGAGAGCAAAAAGCCACGAACCCCCGCGTACAAAAGTACGTTGCTAAGTGGCAGAGAAAATGATTTACGATCTTCCAACAAGCGTAGAAGTTGGCGGTGTTGTCCGGGAGATAAACTCGGATTATAGGGCGGCACTCGATATGTGTGTCGCCCTATCCGACCCGGAACTTTCCAACGAAGAAAAGGCATACACTTTACTTTGCATTTTCTATCCAGATTGGGAAGAAATTGAGCCTTTCCATTATCAAGAGGCATTAGACAAGTGCGTGTGGTTTTTGGATGGAGGTTCTCCGAGCGAAAAAACAAGAAAGGCTCCCAAACTGATGGACTGGGAGCAAGACTTTCATCTAATAGTGAGTCCTATCAACAGAGTGATCGGGCGAGAGGTAAGGGAACCGACACCGCTTCATTGGTGGACGTTCCTTTCTGCTTATTACGAGATGGGAGATTGTGTTTTTGCTCAAGTCATTCGAATCAGGGATAAGAAGTCAAAGGGCAAGCAACTTGATAAGTCTGAGCGTGAGTGGTACAGAAACAACCGCGACATTGTAGACCTCAAGACGGCGTACACACAGGCGGAACAAGAATTGCTTGCACAGTTTTCAGAAAAAGGCGGGTGATTTCCAATGACTAATGCAGATGGCAGTGTAATCATCAAGACGAGGGTCGATGTAAACCAGGCGGAGAAAGACCTCGGAAAACTTAAAAAAGAAATCGCAAAAACCGAAAGCGAAATTGAAAGCATGGGCGCAAAACGCGCTCCTCTGGTTCAGCAGTTAGAAAAACTTGGTGTTCTTGCGGATGATGCGGCGCGAAAACTTGATGAAATGAAAAATGCCGCCTCCGGAACTTATACAAGTGACCAGATTAAAACGCAAACCGAAACTGCCAAGCAGCTTGGCGCTCAATTTGACTCCGTAGAGCGAGAGGTTTCTTCCTACACCAGAAAGATAGAAAGCGCCACAAAAAAACTAAATGAGCAGAAAACCGAAGCGGGAGAGCTTGAAAAAAGAATACGCAAGGTTAGCCGTGCGTCTCTGCGTATGGAAGAGGCCAGAACCAAAGCGGAAAAGAATATGGCCCGCTTTGGTAGCCGGATGAAGAGCGTAATCCGAAGCGCACTTGTGTTTACGCTTATTACAAAGGCTCTTGCAGAGGTGCGAAAATGGGTTGCCGGTTTGATCTCAACTAACGACGAGGCCCGTGCTTCCGTGGCAAGGTTAAAGGGAGCGCTTCTCACTATGGCGCAGCCTCTTATAAATGTAGTTATCCCTGCATTTACAAGAGTTGTTGACATCCTGACAAACGCATTTATTGTCATTGGCCGTCTTTTTGCTGCAATTTCTGGAGAAAGCTACGAAAATGCAAAAGATGCGGCAGATGTGCTCAACAAAGAACAGGAAGCAATCAAGGGAGTCGGAGCGGCCGCAAAGAAGGCGGAAGGCCAGCTCGCATCGTTTGACGAGATCAACAAACTTGCAAACACTACAGAAAGCAATTATATTGCTCCGGATTTTGATGGTCTTAGCTTTTCCAGACTCCCGGAGTGGCTTCAAAGCTTAACGCTGGAACTTGAAGCAAAGATCGAGCGACTGAAGTTCAAGTACGATCGTTCATCCATCGTGCAAGAAAGCGATGATTTTGATGGTGCTTTTGCCGGCCTGCTTGGACTCGTCATCGGAGGTGCGTTTGGCGGGTTAAAGGGAGCGGTAATAGGACTTGCGTTAGGTTGCGCCGCGTCTTTGACCGGAATTACTTTTGAGGACTTGGTGTTGGGTGCAGAATTGGCCAAAACCTCTTTTCTGGAAGTAATGAGGGGAATCCTGTTAGCTGTTGTCGGAGGATCCTTTGGAGGGTTTACCGGAGCTATCATCGGGCTTGCACTTAGTGTGGCGATTGATGTTGTGGGTGTCGAGTTCTTTGATCGATTTGAAAACCCAGAAAGAGCAAAGACTTTGTTTGAGGCTGTGTTGGTTTCAATTCTTGGGGCCGTTCTTGGAGCAAAGTTTGGTGGCCTTCCTGGTGCGGCAATAGGCCTTCTCTTGGGAGCTTTGGTTTCCTTTGTCGGTATTGAGTTCAAAAAAGGAGACGGCGGCAACTGGGATAAGGACAAGACGTTGATAACCGTCATGGCTGGTATCCTTGGGGGCATTCTTGGTGCTACATTTGGCGGTTTTTCTGGTGCGGTAATTGGAATGCTATTGGGCGCAACAATTTCGTTTGCTGCAATTAGCTTTAGCGATGATGAGTCCTGGAACAAGCAAGACGCAATTTCCAGCCTTAGAACCGCTATTGCTACCGTTCTTGGCGCGGTTCTTGGGGTTGTAGCGTTTAAGTTTCTTGGCGTATCTGGCGGTATTATTGGTGCGCTGTTTGGGTTGACTATAGGATTTGCTTCTGTTGCGTTTGATCCTGAAATGGATCCGGTTTTGGCCAAAAAAGCGAAGAGCAATTTTTTGGCCTCCATGACAGCGCTCTTTGGAGCTATCATCGGAACCGCTTTGCTTGGTCCTGTCGGGACTATAGCAGGAGGCGCAATTGGCCTGACGGTTGGTTTGTTTATCAACTTTGTCATTGAAGGCTGGGATTTTGTTAAGGAAAACGTTCCCGACTTTACAGGAATTGGCCCCGACTATTCATGGATGTTTAAGGACACCACAGTTTCTACATCCAGTATTGCCTCCGGTTTTGTTGTCCCCAAAACGGCTGCATATACACCCAGTTACATTTCTAACCCCGATGAGTTCTTTGGTTCCAGCGCTTCCGGATCTCGAAACGCATCTAATGGCGGAACATATACCTTTGTCGTGAACCTCGATGGAAAAGAAGTCGCAAGAAATCAATACGGCCATCTGCAAGACATTGAGCGGGCCGTAGGAAGGTAAGGAGGTCTACATGAAACCAGTATTAAAAATTGATGGAGTAGACTTCTCCTGGATCTTGAATGAAGGCGGCATCATCTGGTCTCGCAACGATTTGGATTCCGAAAAGACAACCCGAAGCCAGCTTAGTGGTGAGATGATTCGCAAGCGAATTGCAATCAAGCGAAAACTGCAAATTGGAAACTGCAGGCGAATGGACACCGACCAGATGAAATCTCTCAACGTAGCTTTGATGCCTGAGTTTATCGAGGTCGAGTATCTTGACCCTATTATTGGCGGCGTATACAAAGGCACATTTTACGGTTCTTCCGTTGAGTCTACTACGCAGGTGTATGACGAATTTGAAAAAAAGACCTACTGGGAAAATACTTCGTTTTCTCTGACGGAGAAGTAAGGAGGCGATCTAATGCATTCAATACCGTCTGGCTGGCTGGATGTACTAAGCGTCGAGCATACAATTGCTGCAAATGCAAGGATCGCCGGAATTGACCATTACAATTCGGATTTGTTTTCTGTTCGCACCCATCACGGAGCGTTTGGGAATGGAACTATCGGGATCGGAAACTGTGTAGCAAAAGAAATTGACCTTGTTTTGAATCCGAATGGTGAGTTTCCCCGGATGGCAGAAATATCTCTGTCGATTAGGCCTGAAACGGACCTTGGAAGCGCGCTTCTTCACGAGTACACGGTAGTTGGTATGTACAACATACCTGCGCTTGGGTTGAGGGTTGGAGTGGAATACACGGTCATTCTGGAGGGCATCACATATAAGTGCGTTGCCGGTTCTTTCCAAAACGGAGACTACACTTTTGTGTTTCTTCAGAGTGATATGTTCCAGCTTATCGAGTATCCTGAAGAGCTTCACAACAACGTAACAGTGGAGTTCAAGTTGCTTAAAGACCCTGGGACAAGCAATCCAAAAATAAGCATTTATGCTCCGCTTTCGGTTGATTGGATGGCCCAAGGCAAATACTACATTGATACGCGAGATGTAGATGAAGTTACCGGCCTTATGACTATACATGGATACGATGCGATGCTGAAGGCTGAAGAGAAGTTTATGACCGATGATGACATTGGTTCGTGGCCAAGAACGACACACCAGGTTGTGGCGAACATTGCGGCCAGACTTGGAGTTGTATATGATACCGGGTTTGCAATGAACGGGTATATGGTTTCTTATCCCGGCGATCTTACGATGAGAGAGGTTCTTGGCCACATTGCCGCTGCTCACGGCGGAAACTGGGTGATTACGGATAACAACTGGCTTCGCCTTATTCCTTTTATCAGAGACACCGGGTCGATTGACATTGGGAACCGTGCCGTCACGCTGGATACTTCTGATTCTGTACCTTCCTATACTGGTGTCCGAGTATTTTACGATGACGAACACGCGTTTTTTTCTGGAACGGAAGAAAATGTTCTCGAAGTTGAAATCCCGTGGGCAACGCAAATCATTGCCGACAACATTTTGCGAAATGTTTCTGGATACATTTACAAACCGTTTAAGGCAACTGGCGCAATGCTTCCTTTTGGATCTGAGATTGGCGATACCATAAAGGTTGGTAACATTACAAGCCGTCTGTGGGAAATTGATACTACATATGACGCTTTGTGCGCTTCCGATATTAGCGCTCCATTCCATTCGGAAATTGACCATGAGTTCCCGTACATGACCAAACAGGCGCGAGCACTAAAACGAAAAGTGTCTCTCGGCCAGTCTTACTACGGTACAAAGATCAGCCGTGCAAACGGTTTGGAAGTTACAAAGACCGAAGCAGACGGCAGCGAAAAGAGCCGAGTAAAGCTAAACAGTGACGTTTTGGCTTTCTATAACGATGACGGAGCAGAAGCTCTTTACTTTGACGCTGCGGCCGGGAAATACCGTTTCCGGGGCGATGTGCAGATTACCGGCGGAACCATGAACATCAACAACAACTTTGTTGTTGATGAAGATGGCAACCTAACCCTGAAAGGCAACATCAATTTGTCTGAAGGCGAAATCACTTGGGGGCAGAACTATCCGGGTGGCGGAGGCTTGACCGAGGACGAGGTTGAAGAAATCGCATCTACGGTAATTACAAGCGAGTTGGTTGCTGCGCCTACAATTAAAGCCGCAAAATTCTACGGCGGTGAGTTCATCGGATCGTTCAAGGGCGAAGAGTTTACTGTTGATTCCGAAGATTCTTCCGGATCTTTTAATTTGTACGGAAAGTTTCAGAACGATAAATATCACTTTTTTGAGATTAGCTATTACGAAGGCGAGGGGCCATACATCCACATTGACTCACCCGGCGGAGGATTTATGTATTTGGGCGGGAATGCTTCGGCATTAAGGGTTGAATCTGCAATTTATTTTAACGGAGTTGTAGACTTCTCCAACGCTACCGTCATCGGCCTTTAAGGAGTGGTAAAAATGGATAACGAAAAAATTAAAGGGCTGGCAATGCAGTGCCTGTCCGCTCTAGATGTGGTCAGCGTGGCCGGAGAGCAGAACCAGATTCAGCTCATTGGTGTGCGGCGTAGTCTTAGAGAAATCATCAAAGAGACGGATAAAGTCGAGGCGACAAAGGTCGTAATGGACACAGAGGCGATCAGTAAGGCGGTGACCGAATGAAAATCATCAAAGCAAAGCCCGGTGACTTTATCGTTGCCGGTCAGCAGGGAGAAGAACTGGCCCGCCGGGTCGAGTTTGACGTTGCCGAGTGGGAGCGTCTGTACGGCCCCGGAACGGTGCAGCTTCTTGTAAAGCGCATGACGGACGAAACGTTCTACCCCGTAGCCATCAAGCAGGAGCAGGGCGTGGCGATCTGGGCAGTAACCGTTCCGGAAACCTCTGTGGCCGGAAAGTATCACACCTACGAGCTGCGTTACTATGCCGGAGAGACCCTTGCCAAGGCGGTGGGAGGCCGATTCTCCATCAATGAAGCTTTTGTAGGCGAAGAGGGCGAAGTGCCCGAAGTGCATCAAGGTTGGGTGGAGCAGATCATTGCAACCGGCGCAGAAACTCTTGCCGCGCAGAAAAAAGCAGAAGAGGCCGCTAAACTTGCAAAAGATTCCGTTGGCAAAACCTCTTACATCGGAGCAAACGGAAATTGGTTCGAATGGGATGAAGCAGTAAACTCATTTGTGGACAGTGGGGTTCCTGCTCAAGGCCCTAAAGGCGAGCGAGGAGAAAAAGGAGACCGTGGTCCTCAAGGTGAGCGAGGAGAAAAAGGAGATAAAGGCGACCGCGGAGATCGTGGACCGCAGGGAGTCCAGGGAGTTCAGGGTGTTGCCGGTGTAAAAGGCGAAAAAGGCGACGCTGGCGATTCTTTGTTTTACTGTAATGCCGAGTTCCCAAGAGCAACTGTCGGCGCACTACAGCCTTTGAACCTCAAGGACTTTGCGCCTGACTACACAAACATTGTTGTGGGTTCGATTATCATCTCGAAGGACGGCAAGATGTTTGAAGCGAATGACACGTACATGGCAGATCGTGACTACGTTATGACTACTTGCCTTGCAGATTTGGTTGGCCCTCAAGGCCCCAAGGGTGATAAGGGCGAAGCTGGCCCACAGGGTGAGACTGGCCCTCAGGGTGAGCGAGGCGAGAAGGGCGAGTCGGTGTTTCACTGCGACACTACGTTCCCCGGAACAACTGTCGGTTCGTCTCGACTTATCAACGTCAACCCCAATCTCATTTGGCCTGACCATAACGATATTGTTGTTGGTTCGCTGGTTATTTCGACAGACGGCCTCATGTGGAAGGTAACAACGGTATATAGTGGACTTGCCGGAGAAGGTTTTAAGGCAACGTGTATCGCTGATCTGAAGGGCGAAAAGGGTGACAAGGGAGATCCCGGTGCTGTCCAGACCGTCAATGGTATCCTGCCCGATGCAAACGGCAATGTAGAAGTGCCCAGCGTGGCAAGTTGGAATGACCTGACCGACAAGCCGGACACCCTTGCCTATGTCGAGGAAGGCGGCATGGTGGAGATTCTGCCCGACTACACAATTACAGAAGAAAATATGGATGCCGATATGATGGGCATCCCTGCACTTGGTCTGGTGGCAGGTAATACCTATGTCGTTACCATCAACGGTGTGGATTATACCTGTGTAGCACAGGCATTAGACTTTGAAGTATTTACCGCTGTCAGCTTGGGCGATATTTACACAGCAAGCAATGGAGAGTTCGGAACTGCCGCTACTGGCGAACCTTTTGTCCTCATCGAATATCCGCCCGAAGTGGTTGCAGAAAGCGGTATGACTGTAATGGTTCAGCCTTTGTCCGAGGATATTGCGCTTCCTGTTACGTTCTCTATCAAGGGCGATGGTACAACCATCCACAAACTGGACAACCGCTGTCTGGATTTGGAGTGGTTGCCTATCTATGATTCAGCGCAGATTTACAGCAACCCTGCCCTTGAACTTGGCAACATCAACTTGGTCAATGATCGGTATGTTGGGGCTGCATTCGGTGAAAACGTGCTGCCGTTGGTCGAGGGGCAAACGTATTCTGTAACTTTGGACGGTGTGACGTATGAGTGTGTTGCCGAGAAAGATAATTCGAGTGGAATGATTTACATTGGTAACATCAAATTGACCACCAGTTCAGTTGATTTTACAGGAATGCCTTTTCTTATTGCAGCTGGGTATAACCCTGCGTTTAATACGAGCCTTACGATATATTATATCAAGGTAACCGCAGAAGAATATAGCGCAGGTGTAGCATACAGAAGTGTGAGTATTACTTCGGAACAGCCCAACAAACTCCCCGCCGAGTTCCTGCCAGACACCGTAGCAACCAAAGCTGACATCTTCGGAGCAATGGAGGCGAGTTACTGATGACCTACAACAGTTTAGCTGAACTCTTTACCGCCATTGCAAATTCCATCCGTGGTAAGACTGGTGGCACTGAGAAGATTGTGGCGAATGATTTCCCTGCGGCGATTGACGGTATCTCCTCTGGCGGTGGTGACGATTGGTATATTACCGATGCGAGTTATTTGTTCTATAACGGAGCAAGAACGGATTCTGTGGATGCGCTGCTTGCGAAGTGCAAAGGTATAACGGACATGAGAAACATGTTCAATAACTGCAATCAGCTCACTTCTTTGGATGTAAGCGGTTTGGACACCGGAAGCGTTACAAATATGTACAATGCGTTCTGCGGCAGCTATAGGCTTACTTCTTTGGATGTGAGCAACTGGAATACAGGTAATGTAACAAGTATGCAAAGTACGTTTGAACTTTGTAGCAGTCTTACTTCTTTGAACCTAAGCGGTTGGGACACAGGAAAAGTAGTAACTATGGTTCGTATGTTTGATAACTGTACCAAACTGGAGGAAATTATCGGCTTCAGCGCAACCAACACAGCAGGGGTGACTATCGCTTTTCCTGTCGGGGCTTCCGCATCCTCACGGATGGCTCTGAAACGATTGACCTTCCGCACCGACCTGCCAGATGGTGTTTACAGCATACGCTCTGCCATCAATATCAAGTATTGCTCCTTCGAGCGTGACGGCATGGTTGAGATGTTCAACACCCTGCCCGATGTGTCTGGTTTGGGTCTGTCCAGTTCCTACACCACCATCACCATCACAGGCAATCCCTGTGTGACCAATGCCACTCTGACCGCAGAAGATGAAGCTATTGCCACCGCTAAGGGTTGGACACTTGTTAAGTAAGGAGAATTAACATGACTACTACTACCAAAACTGTGGAGCTTGTGATGCTCCAAGCCGCTGAGGACAAGGTTCTGTGCAACGGCTACACCAAGACCTCTGTGGGCGGATCTGTGACTGTCGGTGCTGGTTCTGATGTGACCGCTTGGGTCGAAATGACCGAAGCTGAAGCCGGTGCGCTGATCGAGGCGAATACTCCTTCTGATAATGATGCGCTGAGTGCTGCGGAGGTGTAATCCAATGGGCCATTTACATCTGCCCGTTCTCGGCGCGGTCGTGATCGAGCTGACGTGGCAGACCATCATTACGGCGGGGGCGGTTATCGCCGCCCTCACCACCATCATCACGCTGCTGGTCAAACTGGTTCGCTGGGTGGACAAGCAGAAGAAGCAGGACGGGGACATCAAGGCTTTGCAGGAAAAGCATGACAAGGATCTGGACGCGCTGAAGCACGAACTGACCGTCATTTGCTTCGGCCTGCGAGGTGCGCTCCAGGGCCTAATTGAAAAGGGCTGCAACGGCCCGTGTAAAGAAGCCTTGAATATGCTGGACAAGCATTTGAACAAGGCCGCTCATGACGAGGTGAAACAATGAATGGAGTCAGACTGTATCGCCCCGGAACATCCAAGAGGCTGCTGTGGCTGAGCTGGGCGGTGTTTATCGCCCTGCTCGCTGCGTTCCTGTACGGCATTTTCTTTACCGAAAAGGACATGACCGCCATGGCCATTCTGTTCGGTTCGGACAGTGTGGTGACCGGCGCGGCCACCGGCTTCTACTTCTGGAAGGCAAAGGCAGAAAAGAAACTGGAACTGTTTGAGCGCATGGCGGCGCGGTGGGAAGAGAAATACGGCATTGAGGCCGTGACCGCCTTGGCTCAGACCATCTTTGCAGAGTAGGGAGGAATTTACCAATGATTGATTTCTGGACTTTTTTTCTTGATACCTGGTACATCTTTGTGGGCTTCGTCGCCATCGGCTTTTTCGCCGGTGTCCTCGTTTACCGTTTTGTGAAGCTGCCCACCTCGGAGCAGCTCCAGAAAGTGCGGGAGTGGCTGCTGTGGGCGGTCACGCAGGCCGAGAAGGAGCTGGGTGGTGGAACCGGCCAGCTGAAGCTCCGAAGCGTCTACGACCTGTTTGTGGCCCGTTTTGGCTGGCTGGCGAAGATCATCCCGTTCCGCGTGTTCTCTGCTCTGGTGGATGATGCCCTGGATGAGATGCGTGAGATGCTGGATCAGAACAAGGCCGTGGCGGCTTATGTGGAAGGCCCGGTGATCCAGAATGAGTGAGAGAACCATCTGGCTGTTCCTTGCGGACAAGCTGGGCAACGAGTACGGCGCCGCCGGTCTGATGGGCAACCTGAAGGCCGAGTCCGGGCTGGTCTCCACCAACCTGCAGAACAGCTACCAGAACGCGTTGGGCTTCTCCGATCTGACCTACACCAAGGCCGTGGACGATGGTACATACACCGGCTTTGAGAAAGACAAGGCCGGGTACGGTCTGGCACAGTGGACCTACTGGAGCCGCAAGCGTGATTTGCTGAACTACGCCCGGAAAACCTGCAGATCCATCGGCGATGAGACTATGCAGTTGGAGTTCTTGATGCAGGAGCTTCAGAAGTCCTTCAAAGCCGTGTGGAATACGCTCCGCACCGCCAAGTCCGTCAAGGAAGCGTCCGACATCGTGCTGACCCAGTTTGAGCGCCCGGCCAACATGACCGCGGCGAACAAGGTCAGACGCGCCGATATGGGCCAGAAGATCTATGACACCTACGCCACCAAGTACAAGATGGTCAGGGTGGAGCTGCCCGTTCTGAAAAAGGGCGCGAAGGGCGATGCGGTCAAGGCCGTGCAGACCCTGCTTGGAATTGAAGTGGACGGATCCTTCGGCGGCGATACAGACCGCGCCGTGAAAGAGTTCCAGAAAAATCATGGCATGACCCCGGACGGAAGTGTCGGGGCAGGAACCTGGAGCCTTCTTTTGAACGGCTAACAAACAAATATAAGTAACTCGGAGGGATATTATGACGGCATCTCGTTGTAAGCTGCCGCACTCTCTGGAGTTGCTTCTAAGGGTCGAAATGGAACAGGCTATTGAGCAAGCCAACCTCGGAACATTCGATACCTTTGTCGCCAAGAAGTACCTCATTGAGCAAGTGCCGCAAATGGACATAGCAGAGGATTTAGGCTACGATAGGACAGTTATCACCCGCAGACTAAAACGCATCGTAGAGCGCGTTGAATGGGCCGCTATACGGCTTTTTGGTGACACGCACACAACTGCATCATAAACGCAACGGAACCGCTGAGTATCTGCACTCGGCGGTTCTTTTTTTGTGTCAAAATAATATTAGGAACTGGCCGGTTCTATATCTATCCGAAAGGAGTTTTGACAATGAGTGAGTATGCAAGCAAAGGCGTAGGCGGGGCCGGATTGGGCCTTGGCATTGCCGGTACCGCGCTCGGCATTATGAACGGCGGTCTGGGCAATATTCTTGGCGGTCTGGGTGGCTGCAACAATGGTTGTGGCGACAACGCTCTGGTGAATCGTTACGAGGCTTCTCAGAACGCTCGTATTGCCGAGTTGGAGACCGAGGTAAAGCTGAGAGATGCCAACACCTACACTCTGGGCGAGATGGCTAAAATGCGTGACTATGTTGACCGCCGTTTCGATGGTGTCCACGCTCAGATCAACGCGCAGGCCGTTATTAACGCTCAGGTTGCCGCTAACCTGTCCTGTATGCAGGGCAACATCGCCACCCTGATGGGCCTGACCAAGACCATCATTCCCATTACCAACGTTTGTCCCGAGCCCATGCCCATGTACAACAGTTGGACGGCCCCCACCGCTCCTACTACCGGAGCCTAACAAAAAACAACGGGGAGCGGTTCGTCCGCTCCCCAATACTTAACGAGGTGATACGATGGTAAACATCAACCGAGTAATGGAAAATGTAATGGCTTACATCGATGAGGACATGGTTCCGAAGATGCCCAAGTTAGAGGGTGTCGCGCTCGCTGCAATGGCTCCGTTTGTGGTCCGCGCAAAGCTGCCCGCGCTTCTTAAGTTTGCGGAAGGTACTGAGATTGTCAACGGAGAAAACATCGATGTAGAGCGTTTGTATAGGGAGTTTAAGGCAAAGGCGCAGGGCAAGTGGCCTATCGAAGCGATTGGCTTTAAGTTCCATGAGGACGATTTGGACAAACTGTACCGCTACCTTGTGAGGTGATAATATGACCATTATTAAAGAACTCAGCGAGATGATTGAGGACGAGCTGGAAGGCGCGGAAGAGTATATCACCAAGGCAATTGAAATGAAGCAGAAGCATCCGGCTCTTGCCAAAGTGTTCTATGACATCTCTTTGCAGGAGATGACCCATGTAAATATGCTCCATACCGAGGTTGCCAAGATCATCGAACAGCACCGAAAAGAGCATGGTGAGCCTCCCGCATCTATGCTGGCCGTGTACGATTACTTACACGAAAAGCAGATTAAAAAGGCGAACCACATCAAAATGTATCAGGCTCAGTATCGAGGCGAGTGAAAAAAACCCCTCCAGACCAAATCTGGAGGGGATAATTTCGTGCGCCCTTCGTGCGGCTTTTTGCTGTATATGGCGTATACGGATTGATTATGAGATATACGAAAATACTATGTCATATACAGCCTGTATCCGTTGGGAGAGCAAGAAAAAACCCCGAAACCATTGCGGTTTCGAGGTTCTTCTCTTGGTGCACGAGGTGGGACTCGAACCCATGGACTTTCCATCTATAACCGTTGCGGTTCTAAGCGATATCGTTTTCCGTGCGGACTTCCGTGCGGCCTTTTTCAACTTTGTCTTGGAAATAGGCATCTACTTTTTGGTCTGCATCTGCTACCGAGGAGTCAAACATATGGCGGTACACGTCCTTGAAAATCTTATCGGATGACCAGCCTCCGCGTGCGAGTGCGGCCTTGTCTACGATGTTCAGCGTGGCCATTACTGTAGCGTTTGTGTGGCGCAATCCGTGAACCCCCACAAACTTGACTCCGGCCTTTTCTGAGACGCGTTTCACGGCTCGGTATATGGAGTTTGGGTGGAAGTCAAAAAGCAATCCTACGCGCTTCTCTGGCTTCGGCTGATACTGTTTCAGCTTCTCCAGAATATAGGTCGGGCACTTGATGACTCTTCGGGAGGATTCCGTCTTTGTTCGTTGCACTACGGAGTACTTGTTATCGGAATCCGACAACATAGTCGCAACAACGGAGATGGTTTTACTATCAAAGTCAACGCATTCCCATGACAGACCGCAGATTTCAGAGCGGCGCATACCGAGCCACAGGCCGAGAAGGATGGGTACTTCGAACTCGTCACCCTCTGCTGCGGAGATGAGGTCTACGATCTCCTGCTCTTCAAGAAAAGCGTGTTCCTTCTTGATGCGCTGTCCGTAGCTCAGCTTCTTCGGGTTGATCGGCTTATACATTGTGATGACCGCAATATAAAAACCGATGATGTTCTTGATGGACTTCACGGAGAGTTCCTTTTCTTGGAGCTTTGCAATCTCCTCCTGCAGGTCGGCTTCGTCTACATCCATTACCTTTTTGCCGTGGAGATCCGTTCCGTGCCGTTCAAAGTTGATCTTGTAGGCTCTAATGGTCGGAGGAGACAAAGACTTCTCTCTGCTCTTTATATACTTATCCCCGGCCTCCTTGACCGTCAGTGTGTCTTTCTTCTTCTGCTTTACAAGTCCGGCACGGATGGCATTTACCTTCGCATGGGCAACCGTTGGGTCATCATCCACTACGCTGATGCGCTCTCCATTAACCTTGACCTCACATCTCCACGCTCCGCTCGGAAGTTCCCTGGGCTTCGGGTTGCTCAGCTTTGCCGCCTTTGCCCTCATCTTCTTTTTTTCCGCTTCGGTCATTGACATTCACTCCATTTCTGATAAAATGAAGGAGCAGTTCGGTGTTGCAATCGTCTGCTCCATTCGGCCTCTCGGTGTTCCAGCACCGAGGGGCCTTTTTATTTCACAAACCCATGCCAAATGTTGCACGGTCACTTTTGTGCAGGATTACATATTGCATTTATAGAACGATTGTTCTATATTATTGGTGTGCAGCGGACTTGCCAATAGACTCCATTGCGAGACGGAACATATCGGTTACGGTCTCCAGACGGAGGCGCGTGTCCTCCAGCTCTCTTGTGAGTCTCTGTATGGTTTCGTCCTTTTCGGCGAGTATCTTGTCGTTCATTTCGATAACGGCCTTTAGAGCATCGTTCTCAGCCTTGGAAAGGGAATCGTTGCCTGTTCCGATCACGGCGTGGAGAATAGCGTTCAAAGTGTCGGGGCGGAAGTTGTTTGTTTTGTCCTCGCTGCCTGGTGCGAAGATGCGGCGAATGGTTGTTAGACCGACGGCTTCTCCGTTCTTCTCGCAGAGATCGTATATTTTCTGGCAGGTAAGTTCGTTCTGTTCTTTGACCCGTTTTAGATCAATAATGGCTTGCCGTGTGGTTTCTTTCAAACCATTTCACATCCTTTTCATGAAAAGTGGTGTTTGGACGGACTAAATGTGGTCGAAAAGTGGAGCGAATCGGACGTTGATTGGTGCGCTGTAGAGTGATAAAGTGAAATCAGCCTTAAAGGACCTCGTCGGGGTGTTCCGGTTTGGCGACACGGCACTCCGACGGGGCGGCTTTAAGCCTCAACTAAGATTTGCACCAAACATATCGTTAAGTTCCTTGCCTTCCCACAAAACAACACCAAGATCTTTTGCAAGCGTTTCTGCAGCCCTGGTATACACGCTGTTCGTAGCAACAACCGCAACGTTTGCGTTATAATGAATCTTGGCAGCGTATATTTGTTGCACAGCCTCAATTCCAACTTGGGAAGAATAATATTTGCATTGGATTACATATTTAACTTCTTGTCTTTCTGCGGTAATGTCTGCGCCATAATCTCCACTCTTTTGCGTAACGATTACGTTGGAGTATCCATTCCGCATAAGTAGCCCTGCGACATATTGCTCAAACTGGAAACCATCCATCTGCGGAGTGTTTTTTGAATATTCCTTGTATTTGTTTACATCGGATAAGATTTCGTCGAAAATTTCTCTTTCTTTTCTGTCTAAACGCTTAAACCAGTCCAGCAAAGTGAACTCTGTTCTTCGCAAATCTTTTTCGTACTCGATCCATTGGGCTTTTTGCCTTTCAAACTCCGCCTTTTCTTTCTCCAATTCCTTCATCACTTCTTTAGTGATGTCGGCCAGAAGCGTTTTTTCTTTTGCTTTTAAAGTGCGCTCTTTTTCGTTGACCTTGGCCTCTCTATTTGCCACCTCTTTGGCAAGGTCTTCCATCAAGGAGTCCTCCTTTGCCTTTAACGCAAGTTCCTTCTCCTCTATTTTTGCTTCGCGATCCATCAAATTGTCTCTGTATCCGCAAAGCGCGATTCGATATTCTTTACTTTTCTCAAGTCTGCTATGAAGCTCAATTTTTACTTTCTTTATGTA
>UZAT01157869.1_pt1 | contig 16569 bp, 18 predicted proteins | sample 2160861 | NCBI WGS metagenome assembly UZAT01 (sample SAMEA5138306, study PRJEB28736) | viral metagenome | reverse complement strand
CCCGCCGCCGCCGCCATTGCCAAATCTGCTACTTCCATTGGCGCTACCGCCTTTACCTCCATAACCCCCACCGCCACCGCCGTTGGTGCTGTAGCCTTTTGCTCCTGCCGTATCAAGCCGAGGTAAAGGGGAAAGAGTAAACGGATATAGCAGGCCAATCGGGTCGGTGAATTCAACCGGGCATACTGTGCCTGCACCACTAACACCGCCGTTGCCACCGTAAGCTCCACCTAAACCTGGGGTAATGTTTGAACCACCACCACCGCCATATGTGCCTCCGTTTCCGCCGGCCCCACCTGTTCCTGCGTAGCCGCCGCCGCCGCCACCGCCGTAAATCCTACCGTTACCGCCTTTCCCACCTTTGCTGGATGCGGTACCGCCACCGCCACCTCCGCCAGCTTCACCGTCACCACCGTCTCCCCCTTGGAAGTTTACTGCACCTTTTCCTCCGTTTCCGCCAGGCGCTGAAATAAGGAGGCCAAAGGCAGTCGTTCCTCCGTTGTTTCCGTCTGTATTTGCTTCTACAGAAGCACCACCAGCACCAATTACAATGTCGTAGACATCTCCAGACTTTAGATTTACTTTTTGGAGAACAATGTGGCCACTGCCACCACCGCCACCGCCGGTACCGCCACTATTGCCACCACCACCAGAGCCGCCGCCACCAACACATACAACTATAGCCTCGCCGAATGCAATGTTATTCGGGACAGTAAAGGAGGAAGATTCTTTAATTACAATCGCAGCTCGCTTATGTATGCCGGTGTATTGCAGCGGGCTGAGTTTCTCAAACACCATGTCAGGAACAGCATCTGCGCTAAGGTCATACAAGGCTTTGGTTTCGTCTGTCAGAATATTGTCCAGATGGTTTTCCAAGTAGGCATTGCTGTCTGCGTTCTGGATGTAGGCGATCCCGGAAGCGGTATCCAGGATCACCTTGACATATGTACCGGCGGAGAACAGGTTGCGAACCCCCGCCAAATCGTTCCCGTGGGCATCCCGTAGGGAAAAATAATGGGTCACCCCTTGATAATGAACATTCAGGCCGTCTACCGCCGTGCAGTCGCAAGGGGCCTTGAATGTAATGGACATTCCATCATAAATTTCGCATTTTGACGTAACTTTTATTTTTGACAATCATAAGCTCCTCCTTTACTCAACGGTTGTATCTAAATCGATGGACTGGATCATTGCCACCATCTCATTAAAATTTCCGGCATTAAGCGGTGTGCCTTCCTGTACAGGCTCATCCGCCCGTTCCAGTGTTGCGTAAAAGGCGGTGCCGTTTTCCGGAGTGATTTTTACCCTACCCGGTTTCTGTGGCACACGATCCTTGAATTCAAGTGCCATTCCCAAATCACCCCCTATCATGTTTATGTAGCTACAACGCCGGTACCAATGGCGAACCAGTTGACGCCCGTTAGCGTTGTGCCATTACGAGTTAAGATGATGTCAACTTTTGCGGTTGGATCATCCACGGTATTTCTCAGTACACTGACAGAGCATTTTTCCGGTACAGAGGTTACCACCGTACAAAAGACCAAGGGGGTCTGTTCATACTTGATGGGAAACTCCAATGTTTTGGTGGTCGCCACATCGATTCCGGTAGGTGTAATCTCAATCACACCCCACTGCATGAGCAAACCATCGGAAGTGAGGTAGCGCCCGTACTGATTATTCATTGAGCCACGCACACGGCCGGCTCTTTCAGCGAGACGGATGCACTTGCCGCCATTGACCTCTCGTACCATGGTTGTTGCATTGATGGTTTCGTCATACTCAATGAGCGAACCGTTATTGGCATGGAAGCCAATCGCAATTTTGCGCTCGCTGGTGCAGCGATAGGCTCGGATGTGCAGTGCCTGGTTGCCATACACCGCTGCGACGGTTCCGGCATTAATGACGCATTCCGAGAGGAAGGCGCTGGCTCCGTTATAGACATTGATGGTAGCGGCGCCGGAATTGGTCGGCATGTTGACGCGGGTATTATAGGCGTAAAACTGCCCTGCATTGACAGAAATCGCTCTTTCCTCGACGGCCGTCATATTGATCGTGATGTTATAGAGCCGAAACTGGCTGATATGCGATTCCAACATGGTGGCCATATTGATAGTGACCTTCTCCTTATCCTCGCTGGTGCTACGGATGGAGATAGTGCAGCTATCTGTTGAGATAGTGCCAATATTCTCCGTATAGGTGCCATCGGCCAAATACAGGTCGATATACTTATGCCACTTGGCATACTTTCGGATGGCTGCCTTGATGGTGGCCATGGGCACCGAGGTTGTGGCACCGGTATTGACGTCGCTGCCGTTGGTTGCGATATATACACGCTTGAAGGTGTGCAGGTTAGTGGCATTCTGGTAAACTAAGGTCTCCTGTGCCGCATTCAGATTCACTGCGCTGAGGGGAGTGCCTGCCACAGTAGGCTCATCTGCTCGCTCAACAACGGCATAATAAGCTGTGCCACCGTTTTCTGGAGTGATTTTCACTCGCCCCAGTTTAGAAGGGATTCTGTCTTTAAATTCAATTGGCATATCAAATTTCTCCTGTAAACACGTCGCCGGCGTAGAACCAGCTTTGCTTAACTCCTTGTATCCGGCGGTCAACATCGGAGAGAATCTGCTCAATATCATTGGCCACCAGATAATCCAGCTTCTTCTGCGTGGTTGGGGGCTTTGGTGTTGTGGAATACATCGGCAAAACCGACCGAAGCAGAGCCACATTTGCAAAATATCGTTCCATATCCGTTTTGGTGGGATGGTCACTTACTTTCCAGACAGGATTCACCTCTGGAGCTACATAGTAGCCTAACTCGGTGAGCCTGCTTGCCAAATAATCCACAGCACTTTCCACCCGGTTCATGTCCACGTAGTTATAGGCACCTTTTAGGGCGCTCCGCCATTCCGCTTTTTCTGCCTCCGTCATGGCCTGGTATCCCTTTTCGTGGAGTAGCCTCCACCGTTCCACATCCTGCTCTGTGCGGTCGGTGATCAAGTTCAGGGTGCCGTAATATAGAGTGAAACTTTCGCTTGTGGTGGTGCCGAGGGTGTTGATTAGCTCCAGCACCACCACATAAATCTCATTCTCCGTCCGGGTGACTACGGCTTCCCAACGATTGTCCTCCGTATTGGTCCAGGAGTATTCCACGCCATTCACTGTGCCGGAGACGTATATCACATCGTTTGGGAGGGAGACGACCACGTTCTGGGTATCCATTATTCCACCACCACCGTAATGACCATGGAAGCACCGGCGTCGACGGGGTTAGGTGCGATGGTTGCGCTCTTCACAACAGGTTTGGAGGTATCCAGAGTAACCGTGCGAGTCACAGTAGAGGACTTGCCGGCAGAGTCTGTCGCCGTTACCACAATGGTATTTGCTCCGCTTGCGAGAGTCAGAGTTTTGGAGAACACACCGTCTCCGCCTACGGTAACTGCCCCCTGATCTGTTCCGTTCAGCGTGATTTTCACGGTGACAGGGCTGCTCGATGCGTCGTTGGTCTGGCCACGAAGCACTACAGAAGCAGAGTTGGTCACCAGCTCGTTGGCAGGAGCCGAGATATTCAGAGTAGGAGGCACGGTGTCCACCTTAAAGGTGACGGACTTTTCTACAGCGGCATTGCCGTCATTATCCGATGCATTTATTACCACCGTATGGTTTCCATCGGAAAGTGCCGTTGCAGGTGTATAAGAGAACTGGGTATTGGAAACTCTGCCAACACCGGTTACAGCGGTACCGTCCACTTTTACCTTAATGGAATCGAAATCTACGCCAGAGCCGCCGGTCTCGTCGACAACTGTGAAAACAATGGTCTGTTTATTGTTGGTAACATATGCCCCAGCACTGGGTGTAATAATAGTAATGACAGGAGGAATCTTCTCCCGAACTACCAGTTTCAGCCCCGCCAGACCGCTGGCATTTTGTGTTGCAACCGTGCCAGCCGTGTTTGTGGCTTCAACAGTAACATCGTAGTAGCCACCCTCAAGGTTATAGGATGTGGTTCCTGGTGCCGTTATAGTGCCGGTAAATGTCTTGCCATCGGTGGATGTAAGGGTATGCCACGTCCCGTTTATCTGTACTCGTACTTTTGAAATTGCCATTTAACGAACCTCCCCTGCGAAGATCTCGCCGGTATAAATTGTTTCTGCTTCCAGAACGACGCTTTGTTCAATCACCGTGACAGTTAAGACTATTTTTTCATTTATGCTGCAAGGGTTTTTGGAGAAAACCGCCGCAGTTATTTTAGGTGTGCTTACTGTGTAGGCATCAGCCATTTCCTATTACCCTCCCGGTAAATCTGCCGTGGAAACCGCCACCGGTGGTGGAATACTCTATCTCGGATATGACCACATGGTTAGTAGCAAACTTGCTTTCCACCGTGACGATATCCAGAGCATCCATACGAGGATCTGCGCGGTAGTCACCGGAGATGGTTTTTCGCCCCTTCAGAAGCTCTGCCGTTGCGGTTGCAACTCTCTGAGCATCGGATCTGGACTGGATGAAATCATTGCCCACGGTCTGTACCTCGCCGGTGGTATTCACCGGCAGAACGTAGCTTTCTTCCGCACCATAGCTCACTTCCACGGCCTTCAGAGGCTTTGAAATCTCAAATTCCGGGTGGCTGTAGCTAACATCCTGACGAATCTCATAGTCCGTCAAAAGCTCGCCTCTTGGCTCCAGCCTCATGATGCCCTCTCTATCCTGAAACAGTACGCAGCAGGCCATGTGGGCTACCTTCTGCAGCACCTCAGCGATGGTGTTTTCGCCTTCAATGGTGGTTGAGTACTGGCTGAGCCTGCCGTCCACCCAGTATCGGACGATGCCGGATTCAGATATGGGTAAGTCCGCCTGCTGAAATGCCGCGGTCGCAATGGTATAGAGGGTTCCGGAGGCAGGACCGGTATACTTCTCATTCATGAATTCCAACACATCTCTGGCGGTAAGACTGGCCTCGATGCCGTTTGCGGGGGTAGACCACCCGGAGAGCCAGAAGTGGCCGCCATCTATCCATTCTGTTGTTTCTCCCACGGTCATGCCGTACTTGACGGTAATCTCCTGCCGTTCCATGAGATAGCGCTCGGCACCTGTTGGATTTTCAGGGTTCCAGCGAGAATCTTCATTCCGAAGACGGAACACGATCTCGTTTTTCGGAAGGGCTGCGGATAACAGATCCACCGACTGGGTATGGGTATAGCCCAAAAGGTCATGTTTGGTATAGATGGTCCGAATGCCCAGATAGACTCTCGTAACTCTTGCCCGGTGTTGCGGATGGGACCATTCCAGAACCTCTATGGTTATTCTGTTGTAACCTTGCAGGTCAAGCCAGACCTGGGATAGGGGAGAGGTGTTATCCTCCACTACCTTCTCGGCTATCATGGTGTCGCCGTCATAGGCCGCAACACGGAAGCGAGCTGCCCATTCGTCGAAGGTCTCCGACCAGGTGATAGTTACACCGGGGATGAGTTCCATGTGTTTATTCAGGAATGCGATTTGAATGGTAGGTAGCGCCGTAAAGGTAGCATCGTCACCTGAAAGCACATTAGTCACATACCCTGGATTTTCTGGTTGCCCGTCGAAATAGGTAAAACTACCGTCGAGTCCCCAGAAATTCCATTCCAGTGCAGAATATTTCTCCCGATCCACTGTGATGGTGGAGACGAGGCTTTTGCCGGTAGAGTAGGATTCCTCCATGTTTGCCACCGCTGTGGCCGCCTGCTGCAGGCCAGGTTTCGTGACTGAATAGCTTAATTCTATGAATGTTTCTGGAAGTAAACGCAGCTTGTGTGCCTGCTTCCATGCCTCAGAGACCAGAGCTACCATGGACTACACCTCCACAAGAGAAAGGGCACAGTCTGTCCAGCCCATCACATCACCAGAGGTAGGATTGCGTCGCCACATGCCGGCCGTCTTATCTGAAACATACATCGTTCGGGTGGTATAGCCGGCCGTAACCTGGTTATAGAAGGTGACGTCGTTATAAAAACTGGCGGAGAAGAGGGATAGGATGCTGGCCCACTGCTGCGCCGTGAGATATTTCCATGAAAGCTCCACTTTTGCAACATCGTTTCGCACCACGCTACCTACCACATAGCCGCTGACATTACGGGCCGAATCCACGATAGTAGATGTGGTTGCATTATAGGTGGACGGCTCTGGAAAATCGAACCCGCCAATGGACACCAATGCTGCCATGTGATCACCTCCAATAAAAGGAGGCGCTCTGGGCGCTCTTATCCGTAGTTGTAAACCTGGTTACCCATGATACTTGCTCCGCGTTCGCGCTGCCGCTTTTCCACGGATGCCGTAATCTGTTTTCCATCCAGATAGACATTGATGGACTGACCTCCATCACCCTGGGAGGCACGGTTGGCTGCCATCACAGCTGCATAAACGCCTTCATAGACGGCATCCTGCATCTGCTGGATGTTCATAACGCCGGTTTTGCCGCCGCCAGCATTGGCAACGACCTCAGCGCCACGTTCGCCAGCCCAGATGAGAGAACCGGCATCAAATATACCGCCTGCGGCTGCAAACTTCAGATCAAAGCCCTTAGGATACTTGAAGGATTTGCCGAATGCGCTGGCAGTCTCCCACTTTATCTTAACGGTGGGCACCTTGATGTTTAGCTTCGTATCCAGCCGGACATTCTTATTCCACCAAGTCTTTGCAGAACTCCAAGCGCTTTTGAGCTTGTCGGTAATGCTTCCAACAGTAGGCGTAAAGTTAGTCAGTTTAGGCTTTTTCTTATTCCACCAGTCTCTGGCATTCTTCCAGCGGACGGACAGCGGTTCATAGATAGAACCAATGGAAGGTGTGTAGCTATTGAGCTTGGACTTTTTCTTGTTCCACCATTCACGGGCGTTGTCCCAGCGCTCTTTCACCTTTTCGTAGATGGACCCAATGGACGGTGTATAGGTCTTCATGCCGGTTTTTTTCTTGTCCCACCAATCCTTGGCACTGGTCCACTTACTCTTAACAGAGTCGGTGATGGAGCCAATGCTTGGAGTAAAGGAGAGGTCGAAATCCTTGTCCTTGAGCCATTCCTTGGCGTTATTCCACATATCCTTGATGGGCTTTGTGAGGGCGCCTACATCCGTGATACCCTCGACCAAACCATCCAGTAAGAAGCCACCAATCTCCGCAAAGACGGTAGAAGGGGAGTGGACGCCAAAGAAATCCTTGACCTTCTTGATAACACCCTCTGCGAAACTCTTAATCTTGTCATAGAGCCAGGATAGGGTGGAGTTAATCCCTTCCCAAAGCCCTTCGATGAGGTATTTCCCGATATCCTTAAAGACCTTGGACGGGGAAGCAATCCCGAAGAATTCTTTGACCTTCGCAATGACACCATCTACGAATCCCTTGATCTTGTCATGGAGCTCCGTAACCTTGTTCTGAATCCCTTCCCAGAGGCCATCGATAAGGTAGGTACCGATGCGGGAGAAGACCTTGGACGGGGACTTAATCTCGAAGCCGTCCTTGAAGCCTTGAATGAAGCCGTCGATAAATTCACCGACATTCTCCCAGAAATTGTCCCAGCCGTCCTCGATGCCTTTCCAGAGGCCGGGCAGGACCTCTTTTCCGACTTCAATCATTTTCGGGACGATTTTGGTTATCCATGCTGTGGGACTGAAGAGCGCTAGAATGTCCCAGCCGCTATCAATGTCAAAATTCTCTACCACCCAGTCCCAGGCAGCGAGGAAGCCGTCTTTAACGGCTTTTCCGATATCGATGAACCAGTTGACGGCAGCGCCAATGCCCTTGCCAATGGCCTTACCAATCTTGCGACCGATGTCGGTGAAATCGTAATCGACGATGGCGAGTGTCAGAACACCTACGATGGCAGCAATGGCAGCGACCGCCCAACCACCACCGACCGCTGCAACAGCAGCGCCAAGCCCACCCAGGGCTGTGGAGACAGCCGTTCCAATCATGGGAAGGAGGGAGCCCATAGCTGTTTTCAAAGGACCGGAGATTAATGGCCACAGTTTTGCAGCAGTTATGCCGGCCATGGCTGTGGTGAGACCCACATTGATCCAGTCAGAAATCTCATTGCCGAAATCCTCGCCCTTCACGCTGATAGTAGCCACCAGGTTGAGTGCAAGACCAGCGGTCACACCAATCATGGCACCGGCAGGGCCGCCCCGAGCACCGTAGAAGGCAGTACCCAGGAACTTACCGGCAAGACCAGCTGTAAGTACAGAGCCCAGTTCCAGAATCCAGGATTCCAGACTTCCGGACTCAATTTCGCCGCTATCTATAGCCCCCATTCGCAGAGTGGACAACACCAGAGATGCGGAGACTGCTAGGCCGATGACAAAGCCCTCTTTTGGGAAGAAGGCAGTATATTTCGAAAGAATCAAACCACCCAAAGCGCCAGTAAACATGGTGAAGATACCCTGGATCCATGCTTCTGGGGAGGAGAGAGTCACTGTTCCATCTGCCAAGCTTGTTTCCAGCGCAATTAGCTGCGCAACGATAGAGACACCCAGGGAAAGGGCAATTCCGCCTGCGCCCCACGCCTTGAAGAGCAAGTACCCGGCACCGGCTGTGACCAGAGCTTCGCCCACTAGGTTCAGAAGATTGCCGGATTCCAGATAATTATCTGCAAAGGCGAAGACCAGGATCGCTTCAATGCCCACAATGGCCACGCTGGAGAAGATCTTCTGCAGAACATTCATCTCAGCGATGGCCTCACCAATGTTTTTGATGAGACTGGTCAGGGTCAGAGCTCCCAAGGCACCGGCAATGGTGCCGATGACGGGAAGCCAAGCTTCCAACTTCGCTTTGATGGCATCCGCATGGTCCTGAATGTCCTTGAAAATGGACTCGTCCCACAGGGACTCAATATCAAGGCTATCAAAACCGCTGCCACCGCCTGCACCTCCAGCACCGCCGGAACCGCCTCCGGCACCGGAAGCAGAGGGAGGACTGATGACATTGAGCTCATCAATGCCTAGGGTGGCATTTTTAAGCTCCTTCGCAGCTTTAGCGGCATCGCCAAGGGCATCTCCCGCCCCCGTTGCGGACTGAGCGACATTATCGATGGCACCAGCGCCATCTTCAAAATTACTGAAGTTTACTTCCTGAATCTTGACTCCGAAGAGACCTGCGATCCAGTGTACTGCCTCCGTAAGAAGCTTTACGAATGCCTGCAGAACAGGCATCACACGCACCAGAATGGGCAGGAACAGGGAGCCGAAGGCCTGGGCCAGGGATTTCAGCTGCTGGGAGAAAGTACGCATAAGACCTTCGCCGGTATTCAGTTCCTTGGCGTAGGTGCCAATTAAGCCTTGAGACTGAGCCTGATTAACCAACGTAAGGTAACGAAGGTAAGATTTCTCAGCCTCTGTGGCTTTTTCCAGACTGATATTGAGACCGTGATTGGCTGCTGTCTGCTGGAGAGTGCTTTCGATAATGGTGAACCCAGCGCGGCGTATGGGCTCGACCTCCCCGCTTAAAGCGGACTTGACAGCTTCGGATGCTTCTTCAAAGGTCTTATACACGTCGTTGTAGCCGGCCCAAATGTCGTAAGTAAGCTCCGTATAGCCAAGAGCCATTTCTCTGGCGTCCTTAGCCTCTACGCCGAAACCGGTGAGCATGGTGGCGTAAATAGAGGAGTACTGCATGAACTGCTGGATGTTGATGCCCATCTCCTCATTTAAGCGCTGGATCCATTCGTAGGTCTCCTGAGCCTGGGAGCCGAAACCTCTTCCGAAACGGGCGGCGATGCCGTCCCATTCAATGGCAGCGTTCATGAATTCCGAAAATTTCTGAACAGCTGCCTGGATCCATTGGACGGCTTCCTGCACAATGTAGATGAATCCAGCCATATTGACCGTTGCGCCATCCACATCCTCACCCATTTGCTTTACACCGGAACCGGCGCTCCGGGCAGAGGAATTAATACCTCGCAGCCCCGCCTGAATGGTTGTCATCTTATTGGACAATGGCTCCAGGACAGCGTTTAATTTCTGAATTTTTTCTGCAAATGCGGCTATTTTTGCTTCGTCCAGGTCTGCAGTCACTTTGCCGATTTTCGCCATGGAATTGACCATGGTACCAAAGCCGCCGGCCTTAATGGCAGACAGGGGAGCTACCGCAGCAGCAATCCGTTCAATCTGGGGCGCAACGTCGTCCACATTCACCTTATCCAGGGACTTGAGGGAGGCCGACAGCTTGGTGAGGCTGTTACCAATGCTGGTGACAGAACCAACCTCTTTCAATTTGCTCAGGGAGCCGACCAGCTTCCCCACAGACCGAGTGGCGTTGGAGGCGTCGGTAAAATTCCGAAGCGCACTAGACAGATTGTTCAGATTTTTTATGGCAACATTGACTGTGCCATTGGCTTTTAACTCACCCAGCGACTTCGCTAGGTCGTGGATTCCCTTGGATGCATTGGACGAACTGCTCTGAATTTCTATCTGTAGGGAATCAATAGTAGTCGGCATAATTTCTCACCCCCTTAGTCAGGGATGTGCCTCTAGGGCATCTTTTTTCGCAGCTGATCTGCAAACAGGGCAAACTCAGCTTTCAGCCGTTCCTCTTTTGCCCGAGCCTCGCGCTCCTCACGGGCCTTGACCTCAGCAGCAGTAATCGGATACGGCTCCTTTACATACGGCTCAGGCTTTACTGTGCCCTTTTTCATGGAGAATCGGAATAGGGGAGAGGCATCACAAAGAGCCTCATAAATGTACATCCCTTGCAGCCAAAGCTCCTGATTTCGCCGTTTATCACGCAGCTCTGCCGCCTTGCGATATGTCTCGACCAGCCGGACATCCTGATTCCAAAATTCATCATAGGTCATGCCAATGGACATATAGTGGGGGCAGAGCTGCTCAAAAATCTTCGTATAAGACTGGAAGGTCAGCCCTTGCTCACCTTCCAGGTCGCTGCGTTTCCCTCGTCGACGGAATTGTTCTCCGTCAGGGTATTCACGGTATCGGCATACATCTCCAGAAGAGCCTGGATGAAGCCATTCTCACCGTCACCCACTTTATCGACGATGTGATCGTAAATCTCATCCACCAAGGCACGTTTGATGCCCTTGTGATTCTTCATGAATGCGCCATAGACCAGCAAAGGAACCATGGTCATGGGTTTGTCGCCGATCTGGTCCAGCACAAATCCCTGCTGTTCCATCGCCTTAACGGCATTTCTGGAATACTCCAGGTCGTAGGACTGCTTGTTATAGGTAACGGTAATAATGGTACTCATTCGATACTCTCCTTTTTGTCAATTCAAATAGTTTATAGATTTACTGCTTAAGCGCCCTGCTTCCAGACAGGAACAGTAGACGGGGTAACGGAAATGGTCATTTCCAGAACCGCATCCACAGCGCCTTCGTTGACAGACACACTGACGGTGCCTTTCCAGGTGTAACCGGAGCCATCCGAGAAGTTCAGAGACCAGCTCTGTTCACCTGTGAGGCTGTTGAGCGTGTTATACACGGTAGGATCATAGTTAGCCACGAAGTCAAAGGACTCCGACTGCTGACGGATACCCGCAATGAAGGTCTGGGCATCGTCTGAAAGGGTCGTAGTCTCCAGAGAACTGCGCTTACCCAGCAGGGAAGGGAAGTCTTTAATGACAACCGCAGTCTGTGGAGTTGTTTCGCCATACTTAAGAGAGACGCCAAAAGTAGAAAGTGCCATTGATAAGCCTCCTTTATCGTTTATAGATCACTCCATCGGCGTCCACGATTGCCTCATAGGTCGCCGTGATGGAGTAAATAGTTGACTCATAAATTTCTGGGGTCGTGGTATAGGTGATGCGCCGGAACCCCAGGCCCCGCATTACACCATCCGCTGTGGCGAATATTGCCCGAGCCTCCGCTTTCTTGCCGCTTTGCTTGTTAGAGAAGATCTGTAATCGGTAGGACAGGCCGGAGAATTTTTCTGCAACTGAGGAGTCCTCCAGCACGTCTACGGTCACATTTTCTATCTCGTCCAGCGTTACGGCCGGGAATTTCGAAGGCATCCGAGTGTATTCACCGGTTATGATGACTTCCGAATGCTGCTCTCGCAGCCTAGTTGCGACGGTGGTAAAAATTTCGTTTAAGAAATCAATCATTTCCAAACCTCCCGAGCAACCTGGATTACACGCTCTACCATGACATCACGGGCAGTAAGCATCACCTCTGCAGGGGGATTACCGAAGGTGTGACGGCCGGCTGCGCCTTCGCCCTGACTGAAATACCAGCCTTTCGGGTTTGCACCTTTCCCCTTGCCATAAGTTCCGTGGGTCGGAGGAGTAAACTCAGAGCTGGAGGAATCGTATTCCCGGAATTTTACGCCGGTACCAAACTCAATGAAGCCCACCGCCTCGCCGTAGGCGATGATAGCTGCACGGGGACCGTTCTGTGTCTCCGCAATGAGAACGTCATTGATACCGTCGTAATCGGCCAGAGAGAAGCCCGTTTCTGCAACTGAAACACCTATGTCCTTTAAGCGGCGAATGAACTCAGCTTCCTTGGCTCGAAATTCCTTTTCATACTGTTCCAGCTTCTTGATCGCGGCCGTTATGGACCGTTTATCGAAGGGGTCGATGGTGATCTTCATGTGACCGTCACTTCCTGCAGGGCATACAGAATGCCGTTTTTGCTGTCTGCTTTCCGTACCACGATGTAGTTGTGGGGACTAGGCGGCTCGATGCCGAACCAGATAATACTGTCCTCTTCAATCGGGCAGCCGTTGTCCGCCACACACATCGTTCGGGAATACCCGGTAAAGCTACCAAATGCCTGGACAGCTTCCTGGCCAGTAGCGGCGGAAATGTTACACTCAAGCGCTATCTCATCCCCGTAAGTCGGTGTACGTTCGCCGGTTTCATTTCCGTATTCGTCTACATTGGCCAGGTCGCCAGTCCGAAGAGCATAGTAGATCTTCCGTTTATTTCTGTTCAGATTTCGCATTACAACACACTCCCCGCAACCGGTACAATGCGTTTCAGCAGGGAAGGGGAGACGTCGCCGGCCTCATAGGAACGGTTCACACCGTTCTCGCTGTGGCCGGTCTGTCCCTCAGCACCCATTTTGGAGAACAGCTCCACGGCAATCTGCAGCTGAATGTGCTCGTATGCGCTGGTTACTGTTGCACCTTCCGGGCTTCCGAAGGGATAGCGCCGATTGAGCACAATCCCTTCGGCCTGCCACAGCAGGTTCTGAAGTAATTCTTTGCTTGCTGTATCCGGCGAGATAAGCACCTCAAACCGGGCGAGTTTTTCTTCGTCTGTCATTGGTGCTTACCTCCGATTCAAAAATTAGGCACCTGCGCCAATCTCAGCTGCATTGGCCACATACACGCTGCGGCTATAAGTAGGAGCAGTGAAGGTAGTAGCAATGCCGGTGAACTTACCGTGATACCACTCAGGACCGTGATCTAGACCCAGCTGACCGAACAGCTGATACTTCTCGCCGGCACCAGTCTTGGCCAGAGGCTCCAGGAAGAAGTTGCCCTTGCCAGGAACAGGCTGATACACAGGGGAAATAACATCCAGATTCAGCAGCAGGGCAGTACCGGCAGGCAGGCATTCGCCCAGATACAGGTACACAACGCCCAGAGGAGTCACCACGCTGGACAGGGCGATACCATTGACCTCACGAGAAGCAGGAATCACAGTCAGGCCGTTGTTCACTGCATCTGCGTTGATCTGGAACATGGTGATGGCATCGCACCACAGAACTAGGTTCTGGGTAGGTGCGTTGGATTCATAAATCTTCTTCAGCATCTCTGCCACATCCCACAGGCCAAGAGGCTTGTTGGCCATTGCCTTGGTGTTGGAAGTGATTGCGGAGACCAGACCGCGAGTCTTATTCGCATCGGCATCTTTAGTTGCCTTAGCATAAACGCCGTTAATGAAGGTATACTCGATATCACGAGCCACCTTCTGCATCTTCACGGCCACCTGGAAATCCAGCTCATTGACGGGATTAGCGCTCTGGCCCTGAATGTTCACGCCGGAAAGCGTACCCATATTGGACTGCTTAGCGTAAGAGATACCCACAGATTCCATGAAGATCTGAGTCACGTTTGTGCTCTGGCTGCGAGTTGCAACGCTGGCATCAGGCGCAGTCAGAGAGGCGGTCTCACTAATGGAAGGCTGAGCTCCCACACCTCCGCCGGTATATTCCTGTCCGATCACGAACTCCACATGGTTCGTAGTTTTTGCTCTGCCGCCGATAATGGAGGACAGAGGAGTTCTGGTATTGCCTCGATTGAACAGCATTCCGCTGTAATTGAGGACACCAAACGATGTAGCAAACTGATCTGCCATTACAAAAACCTCCTATAAAGTCATAGTTTTTAATTATTCTTCTTTTGCGGCCTCCTGAGCCAATCTGGTGTAGTAAGCCACCGCAGTAAAGTCACCAGCCGCCTGGGCTTCCGCCAGTTTGCCGCTGTAGTCCACCTTAGGTTCGCTACCACCGGCAGGGCGGGGGGTGCTCTTCAGGATTTCTGCTCGTAAAGTCTTCTCTCGGGTCACAGCATGGGCTCTCTGGTTGGCAAATACAGTCTCCATATCGCCAGCCACAAGCGCTTCTGCGGTCTCCTTGGCCAACTGTTCTTCATAACCCATGCCCAAGAAGGAAGTAACATAGCCGTTAACGGTTCTCTCGCGTTCCAGTTCTTCCACGCGGGCCAAGAGGGCAGCGCGTTCCTCAGTTTCCCTTGCTGCCTTTTCTTCTTCTGCAGTCATCTTCTCACGCAGCTGCTTTTTGTAAGATGCTGCTTCGGAAGCTGCCTTATCCAAGGCCGATTTGGGGACAAAACCACTCATGTCAGGCTCATAGGCCTCCAGTGCGGCCAGCTTTTCTTCAACGGTCATATTTTCATAATTTTCAATGTTATGTTTCATAAAAACTCTCCTTTTTGCGTTTTTGAGGCTTCTCTGCCTATGTTTTGCGATTATAGACTTCTCTGTCTTTTGGTGTGTTTGGGCTGTTCTCTCAGCAAAATAAAAAGCGCCAGTAAACCGATTCCTCGGTCAACTGGCGCTCTATTTCTGGCGCTCTACTATTGCAGTTATTTTTCTGGCCTCCGTATCCACTTCAACCAGTGATTTACACTTAGGACACCTTACCTGTGCTTGTCCCTTCAGATCCATCAGTCTCCTGTTGCACCGGGGACACCGCACCTGCTCCAGAATCAGCAATGCGCTCTGCCTCCTTCTTCATTTTTTCTTCAGCTATCTTATCCTGCTCTTCCTTCCATGCCTTGCCCTGCAGATATGCGCTCTCAGGGTCCGGGAACATGCCGCAGCTGGAATATGCCACTTCCGGATGAATCCAGGGGTTATTCAGCATGGCGATGAGAACCTGAGATTTTGTTGCGATGTTTTCATAATTTCGGCGTGTAAAATGGGGCTCAATGTCGCTGAGCTTCAGGTTTGTTCCCACCGTGTCCCGCATGATCCGTAGGATCACCTTCAGATGCTCTTTTTCTGCCGCCTTGAAAGCTGTTTCGATATCTTTTGCTCTCGTTTCGGCTGAGGACCATCCATCTCGGAGCTCGACGGCCTGCCCCGTGTCGCTAGTTGAGCTGCCGCCGTTACGATTCGGGACACCGCAGATAGTTAAAATCGCCTGATACAGATCATCTTTTAAGGTCTGCACATCCGCCTGGCTCATAGGGGAGGAGAGATACTTTGCATCTGTACCTTCCGGCAAGCACAGCATCTTCCATTCGTCCAGCTTTTTATAGGTCTCCTCGTCAACCTGAGCGCCGAGGATAGCCAGAAAACTGTTGATATACTGAGCCACATCATCCAGGCGGTTGCTCTGCAGGGCATTCAACGCATCCACCAGAGGGACAACAGGCTCAAAGATTCCTAAATAATCTGCGGCCGGGTATTCCACGATGGGGAGCATCCCTAGGGGATTAGCCTGTACAGAAGGACTGGCCTGGCCATGCTTATACTTAAATACATGAGATGGGGTATATACGGTAAAAAGAACATCCCCGTTCTTCTGTTTAGAGTATGTAACGTTCATCAGCGGACGCTCATCCACGTCGCTGTTATATACGATAAATGTCCTGCGAGGATCTGGAGAATACACGTTGAACGGAGGCTCATCCCCATCCTTTTGCCACAGCTGATTGGGGAGGCTCATTTTATAGCTGGTGCCGGCTACAAGCATCCATTTGCCAAGGGTGCTGTCGCAGGCCGCCTTGTTTGCGTCCGCCATGTAACCATTCAGGGCATTGATGTCTGCTGCAATCACATCATCCGCCGTGCCGTTCTGGGTTTTCTCCCGTCGCACATACTGAATGGGTTCACCAAAGATATACCCTTTGTAGAAATTGGTCACTTCCAGGCATCGCGCCTCACCAATTTTAAAGTTGATATTCTCCCGTACTTCTTTTTTCTTATCTTCAATCGCCGTTTTGTTTCTGTAATAGCGATACAGATCGCTGATTTCGTTGCGGTTTTCCAGATGAACCAAATACGCCGCATGGACTTCTCTTACTACGTTTTCAGCTGTAATTTCAGTTGCGTCGGTAAAGATTTTGCGACGACCATAGCTCACAGGAATCACCTCTTTTCATGATGCTATTTTACCATAAT
>UZAT01590282.1_pt1 | contig 16612 bp, 20 predicted proteins | sample 2160861 | NCBI WGS metagenome assembly UZAT01 (sample SAMEA5138306, study PRJEB28736) | viral metagenome | reverse complement strand
GGGGATGCTAAATGTATTACAGACTAGAGGATTTGAATTTAGCACCAGAAGAAACAGTAGACTACTTGCGAAAATCACAGTCAGATGATCCGCTGCTGACCGTTGAGGAAGTGCTTGCAAAGCATGAGAGAATTCTTGATAGCTGGTCAGAAAAACACCTTGGCGCAAAAACGCCCGAAAATCAGAAGTTTCGTGAAATCGTTTCTGGTGAGACGCTTAAGGAGCGCCCGGAGGTTCAGAAGGTACTTCGTCTGATCGAATCACCGAAGATCCGCGCTATTAAAATCGTCGAGCCGCAGCGCTTAACGCGTGGCGATCTTGAGGACATAGGCCGCGTGATGAAGCTGCTTAAGCTGACTTCCACGCTGATCATAACGCCGGATGAATGGGGCGGTCAGAGGATTTACGATCTGAACGACGAGTACGACTGGAACGCGTTTGAGGGCGAACTGAAGAAGGGTAACGATTATCTTAACTATTATAAGAAAATTCAGAAGCGAGGCCGCTATCTATCTCTAGCCGCCGGAAATTTTATCGGAAACCGTGCTCCGTATGGTTATAATAGAATAACCGTCCAAGAAGGCAAAAAGAAGTGCCATACGCTTGAAATCAATCCTGACGAAGCGCCGGTTGTTAAGCTGATTTTTGATCTGTACTTGAAAGGAAATGGCACATTCAAAATCATAGATCGTCTGCATGAGCTTGGTGTTAGACCGCCAAGGGGTAAGCAATGGGCGCAGACAACTATCGGCACAATACTTGGGAATGAACACTATATCGGCAAGGTGCGCTGGGATCGCAAAAAACTTGTAAAAACGGTCAAGGACGGCGAAATCATTACCAGCAGGCCAACAGCAGAAAACTATCTGATCTATCCCGGCAAGCACGAAGCGATCATTGACGAAGAAACATTCTATGCTGTTCAAAAGAAAAAAGGTTCGTTACCAAAGCATAAGCAAGGAACGAAGCTTGTCAATCCGCTTGCTGGACTGATGTATTGCAGTTGCGGCATGGCGATAAAGTACAACAAGTACATCAAACACGGGAAGCAATATGCAGAACCGCGATATACATGCACATACCCTACGCGATGCGACAATGCGTCGTGCGTTGCAGGAGAACTGCTTGCTATATTAAAAGACAATCTCAGCGAAGTGCTGATTGACTTTGAGGCACGCGTTGATGCCGGAGAAGATGAAAGCGTCGAAATCCACAAGCAACTTATAGCTAGATTGGAACGCAAGTTGCTTGAGCTAGAAGACCTTGAGCTTGCGCAGTGGGACAAGTATACAAAAAAAGAAATGCCGAAAAGGATCTTCGACAAGCTTAATGCTCAAGTTGTTGAAGAAATAGAAGAAGTACAGCAGGCGCTTTGCACAGCAAAGGATTCTGAGCCTGAACCGATCAATCTGAAAGCTAAAGTGTCCACACTTCGTGAAATCCTCTCTATGTTGGATAATCCGGATGCGCCGATTGAAGAACTGAACGCATTGCTGAAGACGTGCATCGAACGAATAACGTACCGCAGGCCAAAGGCGCAAAGCATTAATTCTCGTTGGGAAACTGGCAGCAAAATTGAGCTTGATATCGATCTTAAACTGCGGGTATAATTTTTTACCCGCATTGTCATCATATACGTACAGACTCATCTGTATGCGCATGATACCTATCGCTCAAAAAGAAACCCGGTAGGCGTTGACCTACCGGGCTTTTTATTTACTTATTCGCCTGCTGCATCTTAAGGATCTCAGCGTCAACCATCGCCTTGATCGTGGCAGTATCCAGCTTGATCTTATGCTCGGCAAGAATCTGCTCGGCGTAGATCAGCTTCTTATCGCCGTTGCCAGCGCCGTACATCTTCTCAGCAGCATACACTGCAATCTGCACCCAGCTTCTCGCCTTTTCAAGCTTCTCGTTACCGTAGCGCTCACGCAGCGCCGGGATAATCACGATAGTAATCACGGAAGACAGAAGCACAATCAGCGCTTCAAACAGCGGAGTAAAATCGATCATGGTACATCCTCCTTATCGGTTAGTAATGTATTCTTGCAACTCGTCACGCGTGGATTTAAGCTTGTCCACGCCATTGCCATCGATGTCATGATTCATCAGCACGAACATGCATTTGAGCATCATCTGCATATCGCTGTCCTGCTGCGTGATTCTCTTGTCATCACGCTTGAGCTTTTCTTCGTGCTCCTCAACGTCCTCAACCAGCTTTTTGATCGGATTCAGCCATGAACCAATCGTCTTTGCCATATTTCCAACCAGAACAATAGCTGCTGCGAGAACGAGGAACTTTTCCCATCCGATAGCAAGAAATTCCGTTGCACCCAATGGCAGTCCCTCCATATATATTGTTTCAGAGAAGGAGAGGGCTGACCTCTCCCTCCCGGTTAAACATACTCCACGCCGTACAGATCAAACAGCGCCTTGACCTTTTCGTCCTTCAGAATCTTCTTCTGCTGGCCTTGATTCAGCGCATCATAGACCGTCTGGAGCGCCTCGCGCGTCTCGCTCTTCGCCGCCTCAACAGCGGTTTTCAGCTTCTCCTTCGTCATTCAAGGCTCACTCCCATCTCTTCAAGCGCTTCCTGATAGTCTGCCTCGGTCGCCGCGTTGGGATTCTCCGGATCATCCGGCGCGTCGATCTCCGTCCATGCGTCGGGCTTGTCCGTGTCCGTGCATTCGGTCACGGTCGTGCCGTCCGTCAGCGCCTTGCCTTCGTCCGCAATCAGGCGATAGCGGAGGTCGAAGGGCGTGTCCGGCTTGATCGGAGAGACAGTCACGCCGCCATTAGAGCGGATATACCGATAGAGTGTGATCGTTTTCATTGTCAGCCCTCCTCGCCTGTGTAATTGTATACAATCGTCGCGTTCGTCGCGCCCCACGGAGCGTTTTTGACCTCGCCTTCTGCCCACGGAACGTTGATGGTCAGGAGGTTGGTGCAGTTTGCAAACACGCTGGTTTGCAATCCAGATCTCGGCGTACTGTTAAACGTGATCTCTGTCAACCCTGTACAGTCACGGAACACATAGCTACTAATACTGTTTAGACTCTCCGGCAAAGACATAGAGGTAATACTGGTACAGCCTTCAAATCCATAGATACCGATGGTTGTCACACCTTCATGCACAGACGTGATAGCGAGGCTTTCGCAATACTGAAATACGCCACTTCCGACCTTTGTTATGCCCAACGGTAAGGATGTAAGAGCTAGATCGTGGCATCCTGTAAACGCATAATCACCTATATTTGTTATACTATCCGGAAGAGACGTAGATTGCAATTTCACGCACTCATAAAACGCATATTGCCCAATAGATTTTAAGGCTGTCGGGAAAACCACATTCTCAAGTTTGGAGCAAACACCAAACGCGTGGTATCCGATACTCGTCACACCGCTCGGCAACGCCATACGTGTGAGGTTATCGCAGCTTCTAAACGCATAATCCCTGATCTTCGTCACATCGCTCGGCAGCGTGACCTCCGTCGCCGTTCCCTCGATGATCCCCTTGAGCATCTCGTCATCCCCGCCGCCGGAGGGGAGGTTGGTGATCTTCTCCACGAACCCCTCCGGGAACGACATCTTGTCCTCCGTGCCAGCCTTCGCACGGATCGCTTCGGCGACGGCGGTCATTTCAGCGTCAGTAACATAATGCTTAGCCATTACCACTCCACCTCACTTGCATAGGTGATCGCGTTCTTCGTGTACGTCGCTACACTATCCGGGCTAACCGTCATCGTATCACCGTCGAACGCCGTGAACACAGCGTTTCCGTTCTTGCCGATCCCGATAGACAGATAATACAGCTTTCCAGCATGTCGGAAGATGACCTGATAGCCTCTGACGTAGGCCATGAGGATTTCTTCATAGGTCTTGTTGATTGGATAGATATTGTTGGCGCTACCGCTTTGCGTCGTTTCGACGTAGAATACAGAGTTGTTCGGCGCGTACTTCTCAGGCAACTTGACCGGAATCTTCTGAACATCGCCTACCGCATAGATCGCGTACAGACATGCGTCGCTCGTTTTGAAGATTAGCTCAGCAAGATCGCTTGTAATCATAAAGTAGAACGGTTCACCAGTATCCGCGAAGTTATCCGAGATGATCGAGGCGTTACCGCCGATGATATACTCTCCAGCGTTGGTCAGCGTGGTTTCGTAGAGCCTGTCGTTATGGAGAACAACCAGATCTTTTTCAGCAACAAGAACCGAAGCAATATCTCTGCTGAATCTTTCGTAATTCTTGTCGTTGAGATGCACCGTCAGCGGAACGATAGTCTCTCCAACAGCCTTGTCCTCTGCCACCCACGCAAGATCGATGTATTTCGGATCGAGCTTCTTGAACGACTTTCCGGAGATGGAAACCATGCTCGTTGAACCATCAAGCATCATCGCCGCAGTCATGCCGGGAAGCTGAAGCAAAACGAATGCCGGAGCGTCAGGGGTAAGTTCACCAGTAAGCAGAAAGTTGACATCGCCGAGCGCTTCTGCGGGTACGCCGTCCATAGAGAAAGGAGCGGCTACGCACTCATACGCCGTTCCGTTGATCATAACAGTGTACGATTCGCCAACGACAATCGGCATGCTCAGTGTGACCATGTTTTCGCTTTCACCGTTGATCTCGGTCTCCGGGAGAATCACGCCAATCTGCTCACCGAACGGCTTATCTTCCCACACCGCATTGCCGTCCGCGTCGGTCACAAGCTGCTGATACGGCGCTTCGCCCGTGGGCAGACCAGAGCCGCCGCTTTCCGGAACTTCAATCATCCCAGCGATTTCTTTTTTATCGGCTTCGGTCAGAACGTAATCCTTACCATCTTTACCCGGCGCACCATCTTCACCATCGAAATAGTCAACGCCCTTTACCGGAGTGTAGCCATCCTTGCCGGATGCACCTGTCTTGCCGTTCTTCACGACAAGCGTTTTTCCGTCGCTGAACGTGACAACGTTGCTGCCGCCGTCGATATTGCTTTCGGTGACGTTCGTAATCGTGACGGAAGTTCCATCTCTGCCTGCCGAGCCGGGAGCACCGTCTTTACCGTCGAAATAATCAACGCCCTTGATTGGAGTGTAACCGTCCTTGCCGTCAGCACCCGGAGCACCGTCTTTGCCATCAAACTCGCCGCTGGCTTTCGCCTGCGCGAGTGCATCGTTGATTACGGTCGGGATTTCGGTCTCCTTGACCAGCTTTTCGGCTTCATCTTGCGATTTGCCACCGACATAAACGTCGCCAGCAAACCACGCATTGCCGTCCCAGTCGAGAGTGTGGGCGTTGCTCTGGCTCTGTCCATTGCCATTGCCGACGATGTGTGCGTATCGACCTTCGGTGTCTTCGACGTTATATCTGCCCTGCGCGTGCTGGCTGTCCCCGGATGCAATAGTGTGGTCGCCCTCGCCGTGAGAGTACCGACCTTTTGCTTCGCTACGGTTTTCAGCATGCGCCATGTATCCGCTGGCGTTGCCGCCGTTCTCGGCATGCGCCCACAGTCCGCTGGCTTCGCTGTCCCCGCTTGCAAACGCATTCTGACCGGATGCTTTCGCCATATTCAGCGCAATCGCCTGATACCCGACATCTTCTTTTGCCGATTTCATCCGCACAGAGCCTACCGCCCTGCCGTCAAAAAGGTTCTTGCAACCGATTCCGGCATTTAGCTTATCCATAATCTGCGCATACACGTCCGGCGTAGGCTCTTCCGGAGAACCGTCATCGCAGAGGATCGACTTACGCGCAAGCACTTTCGCAGCCGTGGTCGTACACAGTTCGCCAGCGAACACGCCAACATACAGCACATGCGTCTTAGAAATAGTAGGAACTTCGCAAGAATTGCCCTCAAAAACGACATCGAACACTCTTGAATCGCCGGTGATAAACCTAGCGGTTTTTACGAGGTATTCGTCCCAATCGCTATCGAAACTGAAATCGACGACGTAATCGCTGTTGCCGCAGACGTAAACCGTGTCGCATGTCTGTTGAGCAATCTTATCGACCACGGAAATCTGAATCCGCTTATCCATGCTTCATCACACCCTTTCAATCTCCCATGCACTGGGGAGTGCTGCTGCGTCATAGACCATGTTGTCTTTCAAACAGCGATACACCGTACCGTCTGCTGCCTTATAGCACTCATCCTTCATGTACATGCCGCTTGTGCCATAGGGATCAACCCACGGTTTCGCTTTCGCCGGATTCATCGTGTGCACCAGTCCCCACAGCGCACGAAGCGTCGCCGGTCTGCCGCTATAATGGGCGGCGTTATGAGGCTGGAGGAGCAGCCACACCTGACCATCGTCACGCACGGGGCTGCCAGCAGGATAGCCGCTATAATCCTTCCTCGGATCATACTGCGCCGCGTCCTGTTCCCGGTCGATGATCTCCGTGCCAGTCATGGCATGTGCGTTCTCACGCAGCTTCAGTGCGTTTTCTCGACCAAGCTCGTAAAACACTTCTCTCATGCCCATACGCTTGCCACCCCTTCGTTATACGCCGCGACATAATCGCTGGCGTTAGCTTCCATTTCTTCGTATTCCTTCTGAATCTGGAGCGCTGCTGTGATATCCGTATGCGGCGTGATCATCTCGCCCTTGAACACAGTGCCATCATTGCCAACCCATGTCTCGCCATTCGGAACATAGCGATAACATTCAATCAGTGATGCGCACTTGCCGTCAAAGAAAGTATGCTCGACAGCCGCAAGGCCGTCGCCAGCCTGCGTATAGCATCTGTACTGATCGTCAATGTAAACCGTCATGCGCATCCCTCCTTAACTCAGATAGATATCGTGGATCGTCGCCTTGAAAATACCCGCAATAACCTGAACATGATGCGCACCATTAACCGCACTGATGTCCAGAACGTGCGTCGCCTTGTCCTCGATGTTATATGTGATACCAACCGATGCAGCCATTTTCTCTACGCCAGTCGTGCCGGAAACGCCGGTATACGGCGCAGTTAAAACACCAAGAATACCGTCCTTCGTGCCGCCCGTGTTGGATACCACAATCGACAGTTTCTTGTAATTAGTCAGGTCAATCGTGTTTGACGTATAGATGGATGCGTATCTGCCGTCGCCCTCGTTATAGCCGATGTATACGTTATCCTCGTTCCACGTTACGACACCCTTGGCATCCTTCTTGGTTGTCCAGCTATCGACAATCGCAGTATTGGAAACGCCGTTTCGGATCAAGTACACTTTGGCACTCTCGATGCTCACCCATGCACCATTCTGCCAGATATAAGCATCGACAGCCTGCCATGCCGTACCATCATACTGCATAGCGTTATTAACGCCGATAGGAAGCGTAACGCCGTTGCCGCCCATGGTCATCGACGTTCCATCTTCGCCAATAGTCAGCCACACATCGCCCGTTGCGGCATTTGTGGGCTGCTCAAACGATACGGTAACGTTATTCACCGGAATGCTGGAGATAATCGCCACATCATTATCGGATGCAGTTGCAGGCAGGGCATCGGCGCTGGAATACGCGCTGACGCTCAATGCAACACCACCGCCAGAACCGCCGCGTCTTACAATAATACCTTCTGCCATTTTTATTCCTCCTTAGATGAATACCGGAAGATCCACGCTCGGCTTGCTGCCGTAAGCATAGAACGTAAGCGTTCCGTTGCCAGAGACAACCCTTCCGATATTCCCCCATGCAGCTTGCAGTGCGCTGCCGTTGGCAGCAGTAGCCTTAGACATGTCCAGATCGACAAGCGGACGAATCGTCGCCGTCATGCCGCTGACGCTGATCGTCTGCTCGGCGGTGGCGACAGAACTGCTCTTCCAGCCACTTGCCGGAAGCGTTACGCTTGTCCCCTTGAAGAAAGCCAGCAGCGAACTGCACTTGTGACCGCCCTTGCCAACTGCGCCGTCTTCTCTGACAACGGCAACATAGCAGTCGTGATCATTCGCTGGCGTTTTCCAAGAACCGCCCGTGATCGAAAAGCCGTTGAAATTAGTTACGCCATCAAACGCAACAGTCAGCTTGCCGTCAGCGTTAAGAAGGTGGACGTAGTCCGAACCTTTAAGAGCAGTAGCACACGGGTACGCAATACCCGCATATGTAACAATAGCCATCAACCAACCGCTCCTCTCTCAAAAATTGCGCCGTTATCGTTGATCTTATAAATGGAAGCAGTAAGCGTGGAGTTGTAAATATGAACAACGCTGTTGTAAACATGTACGCCAATGTTATTGCCGCTGCCCGCGAGGGTAGCAACGCTGGCGCTGGATGCGTACTGCACATACAACGCCCTAGCCGACGTATTGTTAATCGTCAGCGTTGTCGTTACCTCAAGCGTAGCGCCATATCGCAGAATTACACCATCAGCACCGCCATCAACGGTAATGTTGCTCGTCGCGCTGAAAAGCATACCCTGAGAACCGACAAAAATGCCGCCGTTTCTGACAGTGAGAGAAATAGAATCGATCAGCACTGCGCTGTTCTGCACAGTAAGACCTGTAATTGTCACGCCTGCTCCGATATCACCGTTGATCGTGATAACACCAGATGCAAAATCTTCGATGGAAACAGTTTCGTTGTACGTTCCAGCGCCGACGTTGACAATCACATTTTTGCCGTTAAGCTGCTTCGGGAGCGTTTCAAGCGCTTTCATAATCGAGGCATACGGATTCGCTGCCGTTCCATCACCGAGCGCGTCACTGCCAGCCTTGGAAACGTATACCGTCGTATCATCTCTCAAGCCTGTTTCAGACAGAATGCTGTCAAACAGCGCCTTGTTAATCGGCGTACCTTCTACGGTCGGAGCATCTGCTCGTTCCCATGTCACATACTCGCTTGTGCCGTTAGAATGCGTGATCTTAATCCGGTTGGGGTATGTAGGCACGCGGTCAACAACTTCAATCATCAGATTTCACCTCCGAAAACTTCACCGCAGTAAGTAAACGATGCAATCATATTGTGAACGAGAACCTCTACACTTTGCAGAATGGCCTCGATATCGTTTGCAGCAGAATATGTCAGGTTCGACATGGAAGCAGGGACAGGAGGCGTTGTGCCGATAATCGGCAGTGTTTCACGAATTGCCCTGATGTTTTCAAGGTATCGCGTCATGCTACCAATTGTCGGCACGTCTGCCGCCGTCCAAGTTCGGATATCGTGGATGCCTGTATCATATCCGCATGCTAAAAGCTGTTTATTGAGATAATCCACCGCGCTTTCAACGCGGTTAAGATCGGTGTAATTGTACGATCCCTTTGCGGCGCTGCCGCTTGTCCAGTCAGCACGTTCACTCGCGCTCATGTTCGCCCAGCCCTTTTTTGCAAGTGCTGCGCGTCTGGCTACGTCCTGCGCCGTTCTGTCTGTAATCAGATCAAGCAATATTACACCTCCCCGCTGTAAAGTTCGCCAGAATACCAGACCTCAGAATCGAAATCGGTGATCCTGCCGACATACTTGCCTCTGAACGCGCCGTTATAGGAGTATTCAACTTCCGTAACGTAAATCGCGTTGTTTGCGCCGTACTTACTTTCAACGGCAATCTTATCAAACACATCGAGCGACGGATCTGCTCGGAATTCACCGCTGATGGTCTTTCGTGTGGCAAGCGTTTTTCGCACCCATTCAGCTACACGATCAGCCATGACCTCGCCGGTAATCAGCGTATTGTCTACAAGCTGAGTTTCGCCAATCGCAGAATTAACCGCTGTGCCAAGCCCGTCGTTGACAAGCACCATCTTAAGCGGCTTGGTAAAGGTAAACTCCGGATGCGAATAGCTCACGAATCTTCTGATGATATATCCGCTGGAGTTTTCTGCCACAGGCTCTACTCTGATTACGCCGCTTCTGTCCTGATACATGACACAGCATCCGGCGTTCGCACAAAGCTGAACGATTTCAGCAAGCGTGTACTGCGTATTGTCCGCAGTGAAATCAATCTCAAACTCTTTAAGATTGTCAGATAGCAGCCAGCGCGGTTGCCCGTTATCCTGCACCGGAAGTTCAGCTTGGATCAGCGCAGCCTCTGCGATGGCATACAGCGTTCCGCTTCTCGCTCCGGCATACACATCACTCATGAACTCGATCAGATCGCGTGCTGTGAACTTCACTTCAAGGCCGTTGGACGGCGTTTCCCATTCGGAAATCCAGAACGTACCAGCGTTAATCCATTCGATGTTATCGCCAATCCGCATGCCATACCGCACGGAAAGCTTCTGCTGCTCCGCAAGGTACTGCGCGTGACCAGTGATGTTATCCGGATTCCATGCACCGCTGGAGTTATCCAGAGAGAACACAATACTGTTCTTTGGCAACTCCGCACTCAAAATATCGCCGCGCTGCGTATGGGTATAACCGATCAGATCCGACTTTGTATAGGTATAGAGCGTTCCGAGGAACAAACGCTCAATTCTTGCACGCCTGTTAGGGAGACACCATTCTAGGATCGTCACATCAATTCGGTCATAGCCGGAAATGGATAGATCGCAAACGCTCGTTGCAGATGTTCCGATAAACTCCTTGGAAAGAATCTGTGTGTTCCCGTTATACGCAGCAATGCGAAAGCGCGAAGCGTACTCGTTATAAGTGCTGCTCCAAGTGATCGTAAGACCGGGGATAGGCTGATCATGCACACCGCTGAACCGGATCGATACAACCGGCGCTTTCTCGCTGACAAACGCGGAGCTTACATATCCCGTAGAGCCGTATGGTGCGTTATTGGGCAGCAGACCGACAGAACCATCCAGCGCCCATATGTTATGCTCCGCAGTCGCGTATAGCGGACGGATCTTGCCGGTCACATCGACGATTTCTTCGTGATGTGAATAAGCCATCGCACCGTTATTGGATTCTCTGGCATCAAGTTGCAAGCCGGGTTCGGTTACGTCGTATTCGATCTCAACGAACGTCTCCGGAAGGATCGTTTCAAGCTGTGCTCTTTTCCATGCTTCAGATGTGCTAATCATAGGCTACACCTCGATCAAGGACATGGCGCAACCTGTCCATCCCATAACTTCGCCAGTTTCCGGATGCCTACGCCACATGCCAGCTTTTCTATCGCCAACGTACATATCTCTCGTCACATAAGTGCCTGCGGCCTGATCAAAGAACGTAACCGAATTGATGAACTCGCCGCCTGCACTGCGCTTAAACAATGCGTTGATATCTGCCCACTGCTTGACGGTCAGGTATTTCCATTTAAGCTCAACCTTTGCAACGTCATCACGGATGACCGATCCGATCATACGCCCTTCAATGTTTCGCGCAGAATCGACCAGCGTAGAAGTGTTACCGCTGTATTCAGAAGGTTCGGGGAGTGCAACCCCGGCAACCATCACTAATGCGTTAATAGCCAAACGTTACACCCCCCGTCATAATGCTTGCGCCGCGCTCACGCTGACGCTTTTCAATGGCAGCAGTCAACTGCTTGCCGTCCAGATACACATTCACGTTCATCGGCCTATCGCCACCGCTGCTGGCAGACATTGCCGCAACCACGGCGTTATAAACGCCTGCGGAAATACCTTCAACGATCTGATCGTTATTCGCAACAGCAGTTCGGTTATTCATCGAACCAACCATCTCTGCGCCAGCTTCGCGTGCGATGAACAACTGTCCTTCATCGACAAAACCGCCGGATGCAAGTCGCGGGAGATTAAGCTCCGGAACGAGGCTAATGCTTGTGCCAACCCAGTCATTAACCTTAGTGATCAAACCGTTAATTTTACCGATTGCGCTGTTGATTACAGATTCAATCTTAGAAATTGCACCATTGATCGCCTTGGTAATCGTCTCAGTCAGCACTGCGCTGATCTTCACGCCGAAGTCAGTAAACTTGTCCTTAACCGCCGTCCACAACCCGCCGAAGAACTCACTCCAGCCGGAGAAGACAGCCTTGATCTTCGCCCACGCATCATCGAATGTCGCCTTGAACCAAGTGCCTACGTCGTTAAACACCTGTTTAACGCCGAGCCACAAATCAGAGAACCAGCGTTTTACACCAGACCAAGATGCCGTGATATTCGACCAAGCAGTATCGAACTGCGTCTTAAACCACACCGGTACGACGTTCCACAGAGCGACGATGCCGTTCCACAGTTCTTCAAACCATGCCGTCACACCAGACCAAGCCTCGACGATATTCTCCCAAGCGGTCGTAAACAATTCACCGAACCACGCAGCAACACCCGACCAAGCCATAGAGATGTCCGTCCAGAGCGTTGCAAAGTAGTCGAACACGCCCTGAACGAATGCTGCAAGCGAAGCGAAAATTTTACCGGGCAACGAGAGAAACCATTCTACGATTGCATCTATCGTGTCCGGCACGATAGAGTGACCGACCAGCGTATCCCAAAGAGATTTGAACCAGCCGATGACACCTTCGACGAAACCTGTAATACCGCCAACAACAGCGTCCCACAGGCCGCCAAACAGCGATACGATGCCGTCAAAGATCTGCTGGATTGCCAGCCAAGCAGTCTGCCAATCGCCGGTGAAAACACTCACAAGGAACGTACCGATACCCGCCAGAATATCGATGATGCCGCCAAGCGCAGTGACAATCGGAGCGACCATAGAGATAAGGCCATTAAAAATACCAGCAAGCACTGCGAACGCAGGCTGCAAGATTGCAAGCGCAACCGTGCCGATCAGACCAAACAAGTCCTTAAGCCCAGCGAATTTCTCGATAAGAGGCGCAAGCGCTGTCTTAATTGCTTCAAACTTACCCTCCAGATCGATGTTCTCGGCAAAGGTCTTGAATGCCTGAACTACCTTGTCCCAGTTCTCATAAAGCACCATTGCCATCGATGCAACAACTACAACAGCCGCAGCAAACGGTGAGAATACAGCAGAAAGAACTTTGAGAACAACGCTGCCGAAAGCAGAGAACAACGTTTTTACAACAGCCAGTGCGCCGGACAAACCACCGCCACCAGCGCCAAACGAAATGATCAGCGCTTGCAACGAAATAAGCAGCTTGGCAATAACGCCTTTGGCAATCGCCATTGCAGCCGCAAATCCTTTGCTAACAGCAGACGCGCCGCCGATAGCCTTTACTGCTGGCGCTACAAGCGAAACCAGCTTAAACGCCGCAAAGAACGCTGCGATATAGCCAGCAACCGTTACAATACTGTCCTTGTTGGCAACAACCCACGCACCGAACTCCTGAAGCTGTGGCGTAACCCACTCAAGCACAGAGGCCAGCGTATTTAGGAATGCCGGAATGATATTCTCAATCGTATATCCAGCCAGAGGGATAAGCACGTTGAGCAAGAACCAATACAGGCCTGCACCGATCGTAGCGGCAAACGGCTTAAGTGCTTCCCACAGACGCTTGGCGCTGTCAACCAGCGGAGCAAAATCAATTGCCATGATCGCGTCTTTGATGGGCTTCAGGAACGCCTTGATGTTATTGGCGATTTCTTCCGCTTTCATATTCGCAGAAGCAATCATCTCTTCCGTCCACAGGCTGTCCATGTCAAGACCGAGGTCGCCACCACCACCGCCGCCAACTCCACCGCCGCCACCACCAGAAGTGGGCTGCTGCGGCTTAATGACGTTCAGTTCGTCAAAGCCCATCGTATAATCTTTGAGCTTCTTAGCGGCTTTAGCTGCACCGCCGAGCGCGTTAGACGTATCATTGACCGCATCGGTCGCGCCGCCTGCGCTAGAGGCAAGATCTCTCATGCCACTGCCCCATGTAGGCGCTTTGATGCTGATGCCAAAGAACGAAGCGACTGCGTTAATCGCCATAGTAATCAGCGATACAAACGCCTGAATGTACGGGAGCACAGCAGAGATGACCGGCAAAAGCAAGCCGCCAATGGCCTGTACCAAGCCCTTAAGCTGCTGGATAAGCGCACGGGACGCGCCCTCCGCAGTGCCGATCTCGGAGATATATGTGCCTACCGTACTGGATGCATACGCCTGATCGAGCATAACTTTGTAACGGAGCTGCATCTTCTGCGCTTCCGTCATCTTCTCTACGCTCATTGCCAAGCCATAATTGGCAGCAGCCTCTTTCAGCGTAGCCTCCGTGATGGAAATACCCGCTTTTCGGATCGGCTCAATTTCGCCGAGGAATGCAGAACGAACTGCCATAAGAGATTCCTCAAGCGTGTAGAAGTCGTTGTTCTTCGCGTAGATGTCATAGGACAACTCGGTAAGACCGATGGACATATCCTTGATCGCTCTGGTTGGCACGCCCATACCTTTGCTCAACGTGGCGAAGTTTGAAGAATACTGCATGAACTGCTGATCGTTGATATACAGCGCATCAGACAGTTTCTTCACATGAGCATATGCTTCGTCGGCCTGTTCTCCGAAGCCCTCACCAAATCTGGCAGAGATACCTTCCCACTCCGTCGCGGTCTGAAGTGCCTGACCGAGCAAATCACCCACGGAACGAATGCCGATGGCATTGCCGATGAAGCCAAGCAAGCCAGACGCAGCACCGCCAAACGCACCCTTAAGCCCATTTGCGCTGGTCGAAGCTTTCTTAAGCGAATCAGACAGTTGGTCAGATGCCTTTTTGGCTTTATTAAACGTGTCAGGAACATTTTTCAGTCCCTTATTCGTTGCGTCCGAAATCTTTTTAAGGCTCTTTTCGATCTCCTTAAAATTGCCGGATTTCTTCAGCCTTTCAAAGGATTGAATGAGCGTATCGATTGCAGCAATCGCAGAACGCGAAGTTGATTCAATCCGTATATCGAGGCTGTCAATCTGAGTAGAACTCATCCTATATCACCCCTTTACTTAAGCATCAGGGTGCATTTTTTTGTTAAAGCGCCCCATGAATGCAAGCATCTGTGCTTTTGCTTTTTCCTGCTTGGCAGTCATATTGTTCGTGGTGAACGGCTTCTTCGGATACGGCGCTTTCCTGCCGTTAATCGCAGACGCTACCGCATGCTGGACGTATGCGCCCTGTAACCATGCATCATTGTTTTTACGCTGCTGCATGATCTGGTCGGCCTTTCTGTAAAGGGAGGCAAGCTCCGGCCTGCCATCCCAATACAGTTCATAGGTCATGCCCATCACCAGATAATAGGGGAACGCTTCGTCAAAACGCTCTTTAAGGGAAATCGCCTCGCTTAACGGACGATCTCCCAAGTCGCGTTTCCCTTGTCTTCCTCAGGTTCGTCGGTCAGCGCGTTAATCGCTTCCGCATACATCTCGCACAGCGCAGCGATCAGTCCCTGCTTGTCGCGGATGTTATCGTAAATCTCATCCATCACAGCACGCTTGACGTTCTTGTTGTACGCCGCAAACGCGCCCTGCCAGAACATCGGCAGCATGGTCATCGGCTTGGTGCTGATTTCCTCGATGTTGAAGCCCTGACGCTCCATCGCAACAATGGAATTGCGCGTAAAGCCAAGCTCGTAAGACTTACCCTTGTGTTCAACCTTGATCATAGACATGTTTTCGTTCCTCCTATTTTTTTCTGGTTTTTTAATTAAGATTCAGAGAACTCAACCTCGGAGCTGGGAGCGATAGTGATACCGGCCTCGACAACCTCGTCAACGCCCTTACCCGGAAGAGTGGCGGTGTGGCTGCACTGCCAAGTGAACTTAGAACCGTCAGAGAAGGACAGTTCATAGAAAAGCTGCTTGCCCTCGTCTTCCTTGACAGCGGCGAAGGTTTCCTTGGTGTAGTTAAACAGGAAAGCCATGCTGTCCATCGCCTTGATGCCCGGAATATAGGTCTGAGCGCCGTCGGACAGAGTGGTGGTTTCCAGCATGTTCGGTTCACCGATCAGATCCGGGAACTCCTTGATATCGATGACCTTGGCAACCGCGTCAGCGGTAGCGCCCCACTTGAGGGTAGCGAGATAGGTAGAAATCGCCATATGATTACCTCCTAAAAATCATTCCGTCGTGTCTTACATCCGCTTCAAACGTAGCGGTAATCTGATAAATACTGCTGTTGTAAACATCCGGCGTAGTCGTGTACGTCTTGCGCATCAGATTGAAACTGCGCATGGCATCTGCAACCGTACCAAAGATTGCACGCGCATTTGCACGCTTGCCGTCACCATTGCAGAACACTTGCACGCGATATGTAACCGCTGCGAACTTCGCCTCACCTGACGAATCGTTCTGCGAATCCACGTTATACGTTTCATCCATCGCCACACACGGGAACGATGCTGGCAGACTTGTGTTCTCCGGGATAACCGTAACGGGAGAATGCTCCGCACGAACCGCCGTAGCAACGACGTTAAAAATCTCATTGCTTACGTCAATCAACGAAACACCTCCCTTGCAATCTGTGTCAGTTCCTCAACCATCTGATCGCGTGCTTTCAGCATCGCCATCGCCGGAGGATTGCCGAACGTGTGCTCACTGTGACCGAAATACCAGCCCTTCGGATCGTCCCAATGGCCTTTTCCGTTGGGGTATGTGCCAGCGCCAGTACCGAACTCACTGTTCATCGGATGCCCATAGCCATACTTAGCGCCAGAGCCGAACTCTATAAACGCTACTGCCGAGCCTTCCGCATAAATCACAGCGACAGATCCGGTATCGTCTACGCGAACGCTCACATCGTTTACGCCGCTGTATATAGCGCGTGCGAACTCAATGGATGCGACCGTCGCGCCCCGCGTTGCAAGGCGAAGCCGAAGCTCTCGTTCTTTTTTAGCAATCCAT
>UZAT01035565.1_pt1 | contig 16808 bp, 30 predicted proteins | sample 2160861 | NCBI WGS metagenome assembly UZAT01 (sample SAMEA5138306, study PRJEB28736) | viral metagenome | reverse complement strand
GCTTCCGGATACAAGGTATCATGGACAAGCTCTATGAGATTGATCTTCGATTCAAAGAGATTTGCGGAAGATCACGCGGGAATGGACCTCTCGAAATATTATAAGGCGTCCAACGTCAGACCATTCAAGGTTACAGTAAACAAAAAATAATTTACATAAGGAGATTTTATTATGGCAAGCACAATTCAGAATCAGGTGGCAACCACCAAGAGCGAAAAAAAGACGATGCAGACTTATATTAAATCTATGGAGGGTGAGATCAAGAAGGCGCTCCCTTCGGTCATTACTCCGGAACGTTTCACCCGTATGGTACTTTCGGCGATCTCGGTCAATCCGAAGCTGGCACAGTGCACGCCTTCCTCTTTCCTCGGCGCGATGATGTCTGCAGCACAGCTCGGACTTGAGCCTAACACCCCTCTCGGACAGGCTTACCTTATCCCCTACAAGAACCGCGGCGTTGACGAAGTACAGTTTCAGATTGGATATAAGGGACTTATCGACCTTGCATACAGAAGCGGCGAGGTGGAGCTTGTGCAGGCTCATATCGTTTACGAAAACGATGACTTTACCCTTGAATACGGTCTTGAGCCGAAGCTCGTACACAAGCCTGCTGACCGCGACAGAGGCGAGCCTATCAAGGTATACGCTATGTTCAAGACCAAGACCGGCGGCTATGGCTTTGACGTTATGAGTATGGACGACGTCCGCAGACACGCCGAGAAATACAGTCAGGCTTACAAGTCGGGATTCTCCCCGTGGAAATCCAACTTTGAAGAAATGGCAAAGAAAACGGTGCTTAAGAGAGTGCTCAAGTATGCTCCTCTGAAGTCGGATTTCGTCAAAGCTGTCGTTCAGGACGAGTCGATCAAGAACGAGATCTCCGAGGATATGTATTCTGTTCAGAATGAGAATATCTTCGAGGCAGAGTACACCGAAGTCAACACCGAGACAGGCGAGGTGAGCGATAGTGGCGGCTCCGAGGGTTAAGTGGCAGCAGAAGAACAAATACGGGAACCGTAAGATTGAGTACAACGGAGAGACCTTTGACAGTACGAAGGAATACCGCAGATATACCGAATTGCTCCTCCTTGAGAGGGCGGGAGCGATTCAGGACCTGCGGCGTCAGGTGGATTTTGAGCTGGTACCGGCGTTTTACGAGGACGTTTACACGGGCGAGTATTACAAGCGCGGGGACCGTATGGGCGAACCGAAGATGAAGCGCGTATGCGTTGAAAAGGCTGTCGTTTATTATGCCGATTTTACTTACCGCCAAAACGGTGAGTACATCGTTGAAGATACCAAGGGATTTAAGACGCCGGAGTATGTGATAAAGCGAAAATTGATGCTTCACGTGCACGGAATTCGTATAAAAGAGTTATAAACATCTGTGGAAAACTCTGTGGAAAACCTTGTGGAAAACTACGGGAAGCGATCAAAGAATTAACGATCAGAGTGCAAATTTTTACAAACAGCGTTCAAACAGCGCACGTTTAGCGTTCAAACAGCGATCAAACAGAGTGCAAACAGCATTCAAACAGCTTCAAAATTTTTTTGAAAAATTTCAAAAAGGAGGTGGAAATAAATGGGAGTTGAAAGAAAGCAATTTACCTTTTACAAGTCATACTATGATGCGATCTCCGAATTACCTAAAAAAGATCAAGCAGCTCTGATACTTGCCGTGTGTGCCTATGCACTATACGAAACACCCCCAAAAGGCTTATCTATTGCAGCTTCTACGGCATTTAAGCTCATTAAACCTACTCTTGACTCCGGACGGAGAAAGGCTGAAAACGGCGCTCTCGGCGGACAAGCAAACGGTAAGCAAACCGAAAGCAAAACGGAAGCAAAACGGAAGCAAAGTGAAAGCAAACCGAAAGCAAACCGTAAGCAAGGGGAAAGTGCAAGCGAGAAAGAGAGAGAGAAAGAGATAGAGATTGAGTATGAGGTAGAGGTAGAGGCAGAGGGGAAATCCTTTGCTGACGACGGCGGCGACGGCGGCGACTACCGCGAAATAAAAATTATGGGAGGCAAGCTTGGCAAGAAAGTTGTCAGACTCTCAAACGCTCAATCTGACGCTCTGCTCGAAAAGATCGGCATTGATATGTATAACCATTACGTCGAAAGACTGGCAAATTATATTATAGAGACCGGTGCAGTCGTTCATAACCACTACGAGACGATCCTCAAGTGGTGGGAAGAGGACAGAAAGGTTTAAGGAGGGTGTGTATACCTATGAAAATATCTCAATGCGACCGAATACTCAGGCACTTGCGCGACCACGGCTCAATATCTCACCTTGAAGCATATTCAGAATATGGTATTCAGAGGCTGGCGGCGCGGATCAAAGACCTCAAGCGGAGAGGTCACAACATCACCAGCGAGACGGTGCACGGCAAAAACCGCTACGGTGAGCCGACACACTACTCGGTATATAAACTTACAGAAGATAAGGAGTTATAAAAAATGGCATCTTTCAACAAGGTTATTCTTATGGGGCGGCTCGTCGCTGCCCCCGAGCTCAAGCGGACCGGCAGCGGCTTGGCGGTGACGTCCTTTGTTCTTGCTGTTGACCGCAAGTATAACAAGGACGCCGAGAAAAAGGCTGACTTCATCACCGTTGTGGCTTGGAGACAGACTGCGGAGTTCGTTTGCAAGTATTTCGGGAAGGGAAGCCCGATCATCGTTTGCGGCGAGCTTCAGACGCGCAGCTGGGACGACGACGCGGGCAAGAAGCGATATGTGACCGAGGTAATGGCGAATGAGGTCTCATTTGCAGAGTCGAAGAAGAGTTCCGAGGCGTCCGCCGCGCCCGAGGCTTATGAGCCGGACGGTTTTGTGCCGGTCAATGATGATGAAGATCTGCCCTTCTGAAAGTGAGGCAATTATGATCGGCTATTGGATAAATGCTTTGAAGAGGCGGCGCAGGAATAAGTTCCGCAACAATTACGTGAGGTTTAGATAATGATAGACTCACCGTGTCATTATTGCCCGAAATGCCCTTGCAAGGAACACGATACCTGCGAGGACTACATCAAATACCGCGCGGAGCTCGATAGGCGCCGTGACGATAAATTAAAAACACAAGTAGTCAGGGACTACGTTAATCTTAGTATTGATAAAGCTAAAAGGAGAAAGATGAACAAATGAGAGCTAAAACCGAATTCGAATGTGCACAGAACGACCTTATGAAGTTCTGCGAAGGTACGACAGACTACATATGCGAGGTAAACACAGACCTCTATCCCTTGACAGCGGTATTCGTTCCGAACCCGCAGAGATCTATTTTCGATGCTGCCGTTGACGAGAACGGTGAGGTCGGCGAGCTGGTAATATCGGTCGGTCTTGATACCAATGTCAAGTCAACGCTGAAATTCGAAATGGACGCCTCCCTGCTCAAAAAGCTTATCAAGAGCGTGGAGAAGATCGCATTCCTTTACTATCACGCCTTCAGAGAGGACGCGGGAGATCTCCGTTTTCAGGGAACCACCGACGATGAAGAAATCAACGATATGCTCAAACAGGCACTTGGAGAGGAGGAATAACAAATGAAAAAAATCTTAATCAAGTACCACGCTGACATTGAGCGTATCAAGAAAATTGAGATCGGCGACTGGATCGACCTCCGAGCTGCGGAGGATTGCAGGCTTACGTGCGGACAGTACAAGCTTATCTCGCTTGGTATCTCGATGAAGCTGCCGCGTGGCTACGAGGCGCACGTTCTCCCTCGCAGCAGTACTCCTTCGAAGTTTGGTATCATTCTTGCCAACTCGCAGGGTATTATCGACAACAGCTATTCGGGCGACGGTGACGTTTGGCACTTCCCTGCGATTGCTATCGAGGATACCATCATTCACAAGGGCGACAGGATATGTCAGTTCCGTATCGTAAAGAAGATGCCAAAGGTAAAGCTCGTCGAGGTTGACCGTCTCGGCGGAAAAGATCGCGGCGGTATCGGTTCGACCGGCAAGAAGTAATTGTTGGAGGCGAGTGATGATGGAAAAGCAGCAGAAGATCTTGGAGATGGCAAAAGACATTTGCCGAGTGAAACACATTTGTGACGATGTATGCAACCCCATAAGTGCTTGCGATGCTTTGAAGTATGCCGAGAGGGCGGTTGAAGCGGGGTATAGCAAGCAGAACGAGGGGGAGTGGGAGGCGCGAACAGATGCCCCCGGATTTGTACGATGCTCGGTATGCAAAGATTGCAACGTGTATGACGAATGGGCAGACGGCAAGAAATGGAGATACTGCCCCAACTGCGGCGCGAAGATGAAAGACAGGTGAGTGATATGAGTGAAGAAAATCCTACATACTTTCTGTGCGGACGCCGTGATATTTACGGACTTATGGAAAAAGCAAAAGCCGAGGCGGCACAAATACTTAAAGAATTTTCTATGTTCTATCGAACAGCTGGCAAGCTTGAAATCGAAATAGAGCCTATACAATATGCAATGGGATATAGTATTGGCGGCAAGCTGACTTGGGACGGAGAGGTGGTTATGGAGGAAACAGATTGCGGTTTGCTGTTCTTGCACCTCAATGAAGTGATGCTTAACCGCATGATCCAGCTTGGTATACCGAGTTATGGAAATACAACAGAAAGGGATCAGAAATGAAAGAAACGGGAATCAGAAGAACAGAGGACGGCGTGGAAACATTGTCCGCATTGTGGTGCAAGAATGAAAGGCGGTAACAAGAAATGAAAGTTGTTCAATGTAAAGGGGAGGGGCAAGGCTCTTGCAAGAGGTGTTCTGACAACGGCAAATGGAATAGAACTTGGATGTGTTTCTTGTACAAGATAGAGGGGCGAGAAGGTTGCTATTGCGCAGATTGCGTAAAAGAGATAACAAGAGAGAAAGGCGGTGAGTGATATGGCAGAATATTATGTTGTGCGAGATAAAAACACGGGACTATATTTCCGTGGCAAAGGCGTAAACCGTTGGGGCAAATATTATAATCAAGCATCTATCTACCGAATAAGAGCGCACGCAGAAAACACGATAAAAGAGGTAGCTTGGCGTGGAGAACAAGCCGAGGTTGTACCGATACGGATTTTTGAAGATACCGCCGATGTCGCACCGAGGGCAGAGGTTGCGAGGGAGATTTTTGAGGAGATTGAAGAATTGTTTCGTCAACACAAAGAAGGTGGCTACTATTTGAACGGGGTGTGGTTTCCCGAACGACTTGACCTTTATACGGAAGATGCTTTAGAAGAACTCAAAAAGAAATATACGGAGGGGCAGAAATGAGAGTCCTAAAAAGTCCTAAGTTTGACGTTTGCGAATGCAAGCGGTGTGGTACGGTTTTTCAACCTGAAGCAGGAGATGATTTGTATTACAAATTCGATGACCTTAATCCGTTCGTGATTAAACAAGTGATGGTTCGTTGCCCGACGTGCGAATCGCCTGTTGAGATTGTAAGGAAGGAGAATTAGAAATGAGAGATAGGCTGATAGAGATTTTGAAAAGATTCTGTACGGACGATTGTAAAATTACGCACCAATGTGGTTATTGTGACTTCGGTGATTTGACAGTATGTCCAAGTGCGGTTGCCGACCACCTTCTCGCAAACGGCGTTATAGTACCGCCTTGTAAGGTGGGGCAGACGGTGTATGAAATACAACCGATAAGGAAAAGGGTGCAGGAATACGAAGTTACAACAATTAAGTATAACGGTCATTATTGGTGGTTTACTTGGATATTAAAAGACCGCAAAGGCATTTACGGAAATATCGAGGGTTTTAGTAGCCACCAAATTGGCAAAACCGTATTCCTCACCAAAGAGGAAGCCGAAAAAGCACTTGCGGAAAGGATCGGGAAATGAAATATTGCCGATACTGCTCCTATTGCATACTCGGTGATTGGTATTATTGCACTTGTCACGACAAGGTATTAAAGCGAGTCGATAAGCCCACAAGCTGTGAGCAATATGTTGAGTCGGAGCTTGGCGATGTTGAAACGGGCAAGAAGTACACACCGAGAGCAAAAGACGAAAATCATCAAATATCATTACAATTTGGAGAGGTGAGCAAATGACCGATAAGGAATTAAAGCCGTGTCCGTTCTGCGGTGGTGAAGCTGAGTTGGTAACAAAACAACAATGCCTTGCAGACGCTTATACCGTAAGGTGTAAAAATGCCGGATGCAGAGGAAGAACCACAAAACTTGTAAGAGCAAAACATCAGGCTATCAATGAGTGGAACAGGAGGGCAGACAAATGACCGACCACAAATTCACGGACGATGATGTTATAAAGGCGTTTGAGTTATGTTTTACCCCGAAAGGCACAACATACACTTGCGCTAAATGTCCATTTCACGAATTTGGAGCATTATGCAAAGTAGAGCGTGATAGAGCCGCCCTCGCCCTCATAAACCGCCAAAAGGCGGAGATTGAGAGGTTGAAGAAAGGGAGAAAGAATATCAAGTTTGAAACGGGGGATTACGCCAAGATTGCGGACAACAAATCAGGACACGAATTTGAAATTGGCACTATCGTAAAGTTAGAAAAGCACGACGAGGATTATAAGGCTTTTGCTAATGGTGATTATTGGTGGGTAACAGATAATGACCTTGTGGAGGTTGACATCGACACACTTGTAAAAGAAATGACGGAGGAACTGAAATGAAACTAACAGAGCGTAAATTCACGGACGAAGAGATCACAAAGGCTTTAGAATGTTGCAGCTCTTACGATTGCGATGGCTGCCCTTTATATAGTCCTACTATCAATTGTGTAATCTTGCTTCCGCAAAAAGCTCTTGAGCTTGTTGAACGGCAGAGGGCGGAGATCAAGAAGCTGAAGGAGAGGAACAATGAAAGTTAAAATACCTAAATCATACAAGCAGCTATCTCATACCGATCAGCAGGAGCTGAAGAAGTTTACGCAGGAAGTGGCTCTTGAGGCTGCGGAGATGATGCTTGAGAAGGACTCAAGAGTTATGCTTGACATTTATATGAAAATGGCTTGCCTTGTGCTGCACGATGCTTTCGGCTTCGGGGAGAAGCGCTTGACGATGTTCATAGGCAACCACAAGCGGCTTTTCCACCGTCAGGCAAAGCTCGTTGCGCGTGGCGAGCAGCTTCAGTACCTCAACGATCGTATGGCGCAGATATTCAGAAAAGACGGCTTCCCGCAGAAATTCATTGACGATCTGCTGGGTGAGGTGGAGGTGAGGGTGGAGTAATGGCAAAGAAGAGCTTTGACGAGATAGGCATTAACGAGCAACGGTGCGCCACTTGCGGGAAGATATTCTTTCCTACTGCGATGCACGTATACAAGCGCAATTACGGTCGGAAGGGGCGTACAAAGTATTTTTGCAAATACTCTTGTATGACCGCGTGGGACAAAGCTCACCCGCATAAGCGGCAAGTCATTAAAGGCGAAATGATTTGACAAAAAGGAGTGATACGGTTGTCAAGACATATTCTTTCAAAATACGCTGTTTGTCCCTATTATCAATGGCACGAGAGCAACCGTATATGCTGCGAGGGGACGGACGCAACAAATATACTTCACCTTGTATTTGGCGATGCTAAAGATCAGCAGGCATACAGCAAGCGCTATTGTAACGACCTTGCAGGCTGCACTCGCTGTATGATTTATAAGACGATTGATAGCAAATATCCACAAGGAGAGGGGGGCTGAAAAAGCCTCCTTCTTTTTTTGCATTTTGGCAGGGGGGGAGGGGTTTAGATTTAGGTATACCGTTTGATATAATTAAGCCATAAAGCAGAAAGGAGTATTTCCTGTGTGGCGGATTGGAATGCTATCAGACAAGAATATATCACGGACGAATCTTCCTCATACAGGAAGCTCGCAGAAAAATACGGCGTAAGTCTTACGGCTATATACAACCGTGGCAAAGACGAAAAATGGGTCGAGCTGCGGCAGCAGACGAAAGACAAAACAATAGCGAAAGCGGTTGATAAAATTTCGGACGAGCAGTCGGAGATTCAGGCTGACGTGGCGTTGAGGTTCAATGATATGACCGTTTCGCTTGCCGGTAAGCTCGAAAAGGCTATTGCCGAGGTAGACCCGAAGGACACAACGGGTATCAGACGTCTTGCGGCGTCGCTTTGCGATCTCAAGCTCCTGATCGGCGTTAAGTCTGACGCGGACAGCAGAGAGCAGGAAGCGCGTATTGCTAACCTCAGACGGCAGGCAGAGAAAGACGACGCCCAAAATGCGCCTACTCTTGTGGTAGAGGGAATGCCGGAGGAGTTTAAGGTATGAGCCAAATAGATCTTAGTCGTATCAGCGACAAACAATATAAGTTTTTATCGGCTTCTCAGAAGCACGTCGGCTTTGGCGGTGCGCGTGGCGGCGGTAAATCGTGGTCGGTGCGTACCAAGGCGAAGATATTGGCGGTGACATATAAGGGAATTAAGATCCTGATTGTGCGCCGTACATATCCCGAGCTCGTTAATAACCATATCAATCAGCTTTGCGAGGAGCTTCACGGGCTGGCTCGCTACAACAAGTCGGAGAAGATATTCACCTTCCCGAACGGCAGCAGCATCAAATTCGGCTACTGCAACAATGACAAGGACCTTGACCAATATCAGGGCGCCGAGTATGACGTGATCTTCCTTGACGAGGCTACGCAGCTTCAGGAGATGTGGATCAAGAAAATAACCGCGTGTGTGCGTGGTGTTAATGACTTCCCGAAGCGTATTTATTACACTTGTAACCCGGGCGGCGCGTCACACGGCTATTTCAAGCGGTTATTCATAGACAAGCAGTATGAAAGCGGGGAGGTTCCCGACGATTACTGCTTCATTCAAGCTCTTGTGACAGACAACAAGGCGCTTATGGAGAGCCAACCGGACTACATAAAGCAACTCGAGGCGCTGCCTCCTAAACTGCGTGAGGCGTGGCTGTATGGGCGCTGGGACATATTCGAGGGACAGTTCTTTGAGGACTTCCGTACCACTCCCGATATTGATCTATGCCACAAGGCGGGTATCACTCCCGAGGAGGCGCTTGCACAGAGGCGCTTTACACACGTTATCGAGCCGTTTGAGCCGCCGCGTGGGTGGACTGTTATGCGGTCATACGACTTCGGCTATAACAAGCCGTTTTCCCTTGGCTATTGGGCGGTCGATTACGACGGCACTTTATACCGCATTATGGAGATGTACGGCTGCACAGGAACGCCTGACGAGGGCGTGAAGTGGTCACCCGACGAACAGTTCAAGCGCATCAGCGAGTTTGAGAGGGAGCACCCGTGGCTGAAGAACCGCAAGATCGTTGACAGTATTGCTGACCCTGCGATATGGGACGCGAGCCGCGGAGAGAGCATTGCAGAGACCGCAGAGAAGTACGGTATATACTTCTCGCCGGGCGATCACGAGCGAATACCGGGGTGGATGCAGGTGCATTACCGCTTCCAATTCGATGAAAACGGTTATCCGCGTATGTATGTGTTCAACAACTGCAAGGCGTTTATTCGTACTATACCGCTTATGATGTACTCGGAGACGCACCCCGAGGACATTGACACGAAGCTTGAGGACCATTGTCCCGACGAGGTGCGCTATATGTGTATGTCGCGTCCGATAACGCCTATTGTGCCGATCAAGCGCGAGGCTATCGTGACAGACCCGCTGAATCAGTTCAGCGAGCGACAGCTCAAACGAGGCTATATTTGAGAGAGGAGAACTCGATGGAAATAGAACAGAAACCTACTACTCCCGCAGGCGGGGCGGCTGTGATCGGTCCCGAACAGCTTAAAAAGTTCCTTTCGGTACTTGAAGAGTACAAGTCGGGCAAGGCGAGAACCGAGCAGCGCATACTTGCTTCCGAGAGATGGTGGAAGCTCCGCAACTCCGAGGAGGAGGAAAAGGAAACCAATATAGGGAAAGACGGCGGATATAAGAGCGTGTCGGGCTGGCTCCATAATGTGCTTGTATCAAAGCACGCTGACGCAATGGAAGCTTACCCCGAGCCTAACATTCTCCCGCGTGAGAAAGGTGACAGAGGCGAGGCGCGTATGCTGTCCTCTATTATCCCTTGCATACTTGAACAGAACCACTTCGAGGACACTTATAGTGACGTAATGTGGCAGAAGGTCAAGACCGGCACGGGTGTTTACAAGGTAGTTTGGGATAAAACGAAGCTGAACGGTCTCGGTGACATAAGCGTTGAGAAGGTCAACCTTCTCAATATCTATTGGGAGCCGGGCATTACCGATATTCAGCGCAGCCGTTATTTCTTCCATACCGAGCTTTACGACAAGGACGTGCTCGAACAGCGCTACCCCGAGCTTGAGGGCAAGCTGAAAGGTCAGTCCTTTGTTAGTACCAAGTTCCTTTATGACGATCACGTTAAGACCGAGAACAAGCACACGGTTATCGACGTTTACTATCACAAGTACGTGCAGGGCAAAAAGACGGTGCAGTATTGCAAGTTTGTCGGTGATGTTGTTCTGTATGCTACCGAGAACGACACAGAGCGACCGAAGAAGCAGGCTGCTGATCCTATGACGGGCAAGCCTATTCTTGTTGACGCGGGACCTTCACCCGCAGAGAGCGGTCTTTACGATCACGGTATGTACCCTTACGTATTCGACGCACTGTTCCCGATCGAGGGCTCGCCTTGCGGTTACGGCTACGTTGATCTGTGCCGCAAGCCGCAGACTACCATTGACTTGCTTAACACAAGCTTTGTCAAGAATGCTATGGTGGGCGCTACTCCCCGCTATTTCTCGCGTGGTGAGGGCTCGGTGAATGAAGAAGAGTTCCTTGATCTGAGCAAGCCGATAGTTCATCATACCGGCAACCTCGATGAAAACGCGCTCCGTCGCATAGAGCACAACAACCTTGACGGCGTATACGTCAATGTGCTTGACCGCACCATTCAGGAGCTGCGCGAAACCTCGGGTAACACCGAGACCAGCACGGGCAATATCAGCTCGGGCGTTACAGCCGCCTCGGCTATTGCCGCACTCCAGCAGGCAAGCGGCAAGGGAAGCCGCGACAGCACGCAGGAGTCTTACAGAGCTTATTCAAGGATCATTGAGCTTTGCATTGAGCTTATGCGTCAGTTCTACGATATGCCGCGTCAGTTCCGTATTCTCGGACAGTACGGCGCAAATGAGTATGTAACCTACATAAACGACGGCTTGCAGCTTAAGGATCAGGGTACCGCGTTCGGACAGGACGGCGGCTTCCGTCTCCCTGTGTTCGATATTAAGGTATCGGCGCAGAAGAAGAACGTATATACCAAGGTCACACAGAACGAGCTTGCGCTTCAGTTCTTCCAGCTCGGATTTTTCAATCCGCAGGCGACAGATCAGACGCTTATGTGTCTTGATATGATGGATTTTGAGGGCAAGGACGACATTATGCAGAAGGTGGCGCAGAACGGCACTATCTTCCAAAAGCTCCTTCAGTATATGCAGCTTGCCTTGACATTCGCTCAGGCGAGTGACCCGATGGCGGCAGAGGCTATCGCGCAGGATATTCTTATGACTACCGGCGGCGCCGGCGTTTCGGCTTCGGGCGGCGCCTCGCTTGCACAGAGCCGAGCTATGACGGGTGATCGTGGTGGAGCGCAGGCAAAGATGAATAATGCAAGAGCTACCTCGGCAGAGGCTTCGCAGCCGAGCAGAGGCAGAGTGACGAGAAAGGCGGGAAGCAGATGATAAAGGTAGTATATGAGAGAAACCCTATGAGGCTGACGGTGCAGGGACACGCGAACAGCGGCGAGCCCGGACACGATCTGATATGTGCCTCGGCTTCCATTCTCGTTTACACGCTTGCCTCGTTCGCCAAGAACACTCACAAGGCAAGGCAGGTAAAAAAGCTCAAGATCAAGCTTGAAGAGGGCAATGCAGAGGTATCATTCAAGGCAAGACCGCGCTACCGTGTGGCGCTTACCCTTGTATGTGATGCGATCTGCTCGGGATTTGAGCTTCTTGCAAGGAATTACCCCGAAAATATCTCTTATGAGATCAAATTTTAATACAAGGAGAACCTCAATGACAAACGAAACATTCATTGAAAAAGCAAAGGCGCTTGTAGCAAATTATGCCACAGAACACATTGATAAGACGGACACCATTCCTCCCTTTGATGTGTTCGTTGTATGGAACGCCTACATTCTCGGCAATATCAAGGCACTTCTTTCGACCACGCTCCGTGATGGTATGTACTACGAAGTAACATACAGCAAGGTAAATGGCGAGATTTATTTCGATGCCTACAAGAAATTCGAGAACCGAAAGGTAGACCTTTAAACAGTATATAAGCCTTCGGGCAGTATATAGGACTCGCCAACCTAATTGGCAGAATATATCGGAGGATTTACTCATTATGACAAACTTTAAATGGCTTAATCTTCAGCTTTTCGCCGGTGAAGGCGCTGGTACCGGAGGCGAAGGTGGTGGAGAGGCTGCCGCAACGGGCGATAATAATGCGATTGCCGACGCCGGGCAGAAGTTAAGGGAAAAGGGTGTTCCCGAACACTTGATTCGCAGACGGGCGCAGTATACTGCCAAGGCTCCCGAAACTCAGGCAAAGACCGAGGAAGCAGAGCCTAAAGCAGAAGAAGCAGAGCAGGTCGCCGCTGCCGAGAACAACCCCACGGAAGAAAAGACCGAAAAACCCGCTCGTATGAGTTGGGACGAGATTATGGCAGACCCCGAGTATAACAAGCAGATGCAGGCTACTATGCGTGCTCGCCTTAAGTCTGCGAACGGAGCCGAGGAAAAGCTTTCCAAGATTACACCTGCGCTGGAGCTTCTTGCAAGAAAGCACGGACTCGACCCCGCGAACATTGACTATGACGCGCTTACAAAGGCGATCAGCGACGACGACGCTTACTATGAGGATAAAGCCCTTCAGATGGGTACCTCTGTTGAAACCGCGAAGAAGATCGACCAGCAGGAGCGCGACACCGCGAGACAGAAGAGAGCCGAAGAGCTTTCTATGCAGGAACAGAGGGTCAGAAACCACTATGCGGGACTTGAACAGCAGGCAAAGGAATTTCAGAAGGTAATTCCGGGATTCGACCTTGCGACCGAGCTGAAAAACCCTGCATTTCTCCGTATGACCGCCCCTAACGTCGGTATCAGCGTAAGAGACGCATATTATGCCGTACATCACGACGAGATGCAGAGAGCGGCTATGCAGGCAACTGCGAAGGCTACCGCACAGAACATCTCTAACAACATTCAGGCAAGACAGCGACGCCCCGACGAGAACGGTATATCCGGTCAGGCACCTTCCGCGACCACATTCGCCTACAACAAACGCAGCCCCGAGCAGAGAGAAGCCTTTAAGAAGGAACTCCGCGAAAAGTGGGCACGTGGGGAGAAAGTGTATCCCGGACAGAGATAATACAAGCACTTCTCCTCCAAAAATCAAAAAACAGAAAACTTTTTAATTTCGGAAGGAGAAATTACTATGAAGAGACTTTTTAATCTCATTTTTGCGCAGATCTTTTCTATACTGCACATCAACCTCCAGCTTTTTGCTGACGCCGGCACTCTTGTAAATGCTACCGGCAACTTCGTTAACGCTTACGACGGCACCACTCAGGCTTTTGACGCTGCTCATACTATGGACGGCGAGCTTAAGACCTTCTATGACACCGAGCTTCTTGAGAACGCTCGTGTTGAGCTTTTCTACGCACAGTTTGCAAAGAAGCAGACTCTTCCCAAGAAGCACGGCAAGACCGTGGAGTGGAGAAAGTGGAACACCTTTGCAAAGGCTTCCAAGCTCGTTGAAGGCGTTATTCCCACCGGTCAGAAGTTCGGTATGAGTTCCAAGACCGGCTCCATTGATCAGTACGGTACCTATGCTGCTGTTACCGATCAGCTTGAGCTTCACGCTTACGATGACGTCATTCTCGGGGCTACCGAGGAAATGGGCGCTTCCGCAGCAGAGACTCAGGAGACCCTTATCCGCGACGCTCTTCTCGTTAATACCAACGTTCTTTACTGTGACAACGTAACCCTCGCAACCGGCGCTATTGCAGGTACTCCTACCGCTCCCGGAGAAATGGAGGCGAGCGCTACCGTAATGAGTGTATTCACTCCCGATATGGTTGCAAAGGCTATCACCATTATGAAGAAGAACCGCGTTCCTACCATCAACGGCAAGTATTATGCTGTTATTCACCCCTCCGTTGCTTACGACCTCCGCAAGTCCAAGGACTGGATCGAGGCTCACAAGTATGCGAAGCCCGAAGAGATCTACAACGGCGAGATCGGTGAGATCCACGGCTGCCGCTTCATTGAGAACGTATTCGCTCCTATCCTTGATGACGGCTATGCCAACAAGGCGGGCGGCGTAACCTACGCTACCTATATGTTCGGTAAGGACGCATTCGGTATCATTGACCCCGAGGGCGGCGCACTTGAAATGATCGTTAAGGACAAGTCGCAGGTCGGCGGTCCTCTCAATCAGTTCAGCACCATCGGCTATAAGTTTGAGACCAACGGCGCGACTATGCTCTATTCCGAGCGTCTGCTCCGTATCATGAGCTGTTCTTCTTACAGCGCAACCGACGAAGCAAACTAATCAGTCACTTTTGGGGGCGGGGCTTGTCCCTGTCCCCTTAACAATTAAAATTCAAAGGAGTAAGAGAAAATGATTACTATTACACCCGAAATGACCGCAGAACAGCTCCGTCAGATGTCGGAGAACACCAAGACCACAATTATCAATCTCGCATTTGATTTGAAAAAGATCAATGATGCGATTATTGAACGCCAGCATAACCACGAAGCAGCTGTTGCCAACCTCAAAGCGCGACACGAAGCAGAGCTTGCACGGCTTATTGAAGACAACGAGGATCTGACCGAAGTTGTCGAGAAGAACACTATGTTCATTTCGGCGGTCGAAAAGCTCCTCGGAAACTAAAAGAAAGGTAAAAGGTGATAACAATGGCAACTACAAATGAAAAGCGCGTTGATCTTTACATTCCCAAGGGAGCGGCTAACGACGAGCCCAACCTCTTCATTAGTGTGAACGGCGTAGGCTATCTTCTCCCCAAGGGCAAGACATCTATGGTGCCGCCTCACATCAAGGCAGAGTACGACAGATCTGTCGCCGCGCAGAGTAAGATGGACGAGCACGTGGACGAGCTGCTCGAAGCGGCTAATAAGCCCCTGCCCGGTACCGTATAAAGCAAGGGGACTTCGGTCCCCTTTTTTAACAGGAGGACTACAAAATGACAATTATCGAAGCTATCAACCGCATTGACCGCGCGAAGCCGAACACATACAGCCAGCAGGACAAGGTGCATTGGCTTTCCAATCTTGACGGCGTGGTCAAGAAAGAGATCATTGATACCCACGAGGGCGGCGAGGACGTGATATTCGAGGGTTACAATGACGAAACGCTTCTTACCACCGAGCTTCTTATCCCCGCGCCTTATGACGAGGTGTACGTGCGCTATCTCGAAATGCAGATAGATTACGCGAACGGAGAATACGCAAAGTACAACAACAGCGCAGCCGAATATAACACGGCATTTTCAGCTTTTGAAAAGTATTACAACCGAGAACATAAGCCCCGCAGTTACGGACAGCGCTTTCTCTTTTGATGGGAGGGTGAGAATATGAAGTATTATCCGCGTCTTTCAGAGATCCCGACAACTCGGGAAATGGTTGACGTATTCAGGGGATATAATCACAATCTCCGCATAGGGGACGGCGAGTTTTATGATATGAAGAATTTAAGCTCTGCCAATTACCCCGTTCTTTCGCCCCGTCCGAAGCGAGGAGTTTACGCTTCCCCCGCTACGCTTGGCGGTATGATAGGCAAGGACACTCTTTGCTATGTGGACGGCAGCGAGTTTGTTATCGACGATAAAAGGATAGAGATGGGGCTGAGTTTAGATAATGCTCCCAAAACGCTGGTCTCGATGGGTGTATATGTCATTATTATGCCCGACAAGAAATATATAAACACCGAGGATCTGACAGACTATGGCGATATTGAGGCGGGTGTGACAACTACCTCGACCGTTACGTTTACTCTTTGTAAGAACGACGGAACGGCTTATGAGGGCGTCACGGTGCAGGACACGCCTCCCACCAATCCCCAAAATATGGCTTTGTGGATAGATACCTCAAGCGTGCCTCACGCGCTGAAGCAGTATTCCAAGACAAGTGCTATGTGGGTGAGTGTTGCCAGCACTTATATTAAGATTTCCGCGACGGGCATCGGAGCTCCTTTTGCGGACGGCGACGGTATCACTATATCGGGTATTGCAAGCCCTGATCTTGCAGACCTTAACAGCAAAATGATCATATTGTCGCGCGGTGACGACTACATAGTGGTAACGGGTATTCTTGACAAGGTGACAACGCAGGAAACGCCTGTCATAGTTACAAGAAATATGCCCACGATGGATTTTATCATTGAATCGGAAAACCGCCTTTGGGGCTGCCGCTACGGTGAGTCTATAACCGGCGAGATAGTCAATGAGATCTACGCCTCGAAGCTGGGCGATTTCAAGAATTGGAATTGCTTTATGGGTATTTCTACCGACTCATACGTTGCGAGCGTGGGTACCGACGGACCTTTCACCGGAGCTATTACGCATATGGGTTATCCGCTTTTCTTCAAGGAGAGCTGTATGCACAAGATTTACGGCAACTATCCCGCAACCTATCAGATACAGACAACGGCTTGCAGAGGCGTGCAGAGAGGCTGCAGCCGCAGTCTTGCCATTGTAAACGAGATACTTTACTACAAGGCTCGTTCTGCTGTGTGCGCTTACGACGGCTCTTTGCCGGTTGAGATCTCTTCTGCTCTCGGTGACGTGCAGTACACCGCTGCTGTGGCGGGGGGG
>UZAT01078458.1_pt1 | contig 16872 bp, 19 predicted proteins | sample 2160861 | NCBI WGS metagenome assembly UZAT01 (sample SAMEA5138306, study PRJEB28736) | viral metagenome | reverse complement strand
TTTCGTACTCGCGCTACCACCGACGCGGGGATACAATATCGGTGGCCCCTTCTTAAAGAGGGAGTGGTTGATATGAGAAGGAAAGTAAAATGTCCTCATTGTGGGAAATGGCTATTTACAGTTGACGAAAACGCTAACGGAACCGTTTATGTATGGTGTAGATATTGCCGAAAAGAAATAAAAATAATATTAGAGAGCCTTTGAGCCAATAGTAACCGATTGATTTCGGTTATTGTTGGCTCAATTTCTTTTATAGGAGTTTTACAGATGATATTAAAAGGTCGCAGAGAAATCTTTACAGACGTTAAAGAAATCACAAAAGAGAATATAAGTAAAGTATTGGCTGATGCGTTTGAAATTCATCTGCTTAATGCTACGGAAATTAAATACTTACAAGATTATGAACGCGGGGTACAACCGATTTTAGAAAGAATTAAAGAGGTTAGGCCCGAAATTAATAATAAGATTGTTGAGAACCACGCAGCAGAAATAACCGCATTTAAGGTTGGTTATGTGTTTGGATCGCCAATTACATTCGTTCAAAGAGCAAGTGTAGACATTGACGGTAACAACGGTACTGCTGATGATAAAAAATTAGCTATTCTCAACGAAATGATGTTTGAAGAAGGTAAAGCTACACAAGATCAGGTATTAGGTAAAGATATATCAGTGTGTGGCGTCGGTTATCGTATTGTATTGCCGAAAAAGATAAAAGATGGAGTATCACCGTTTAATATACTTCGCTTGAACCCTAACAATGCGTTTGTCGTGAAATATAACGATATTTATAAGAAGCCTGCTCTTGGCGTTTCGTATGTGCAGTTAAGCAACGATTCATATAGGGTTGGTGCTTATACCGATAAAGAGTATTTTGAGTTGGAGGGCGGTAGCCTTACCGAACTTAGAGTTGTTGACGCTAATAATCATTTAATGGGTTATGTGCCTATTATTGAATACAAAAACGATGACGAGAGAATGGGCTGCTTTGAAAGGGTAATATCGCTTTTGGATGCTCTTAACGAAGCAACGTCTGATAGGCTTAATGGTTTGGCACAGTTTGTTCAATCTATCTTGTGGATGAATAACTGTGAGATAGATAACGACCAAATGGAGCAGCTTAAAGATAAATTGGGGCTGCTTACAAAGAGTGATGCGGGCAATCCTGCAAGTGTGGAGTATTTGACTGCAACATTAGACCAAGCTCAAACACAAACTCTTATTGATTATTTGTATGAACAGATATTACAGATTGCGGGTGTTCCCGGTAGAGAGCAAAGTACCGGTGGTAATACCGGTCAGGCAATTATGCTGAGTAATGGCTGGCAGATTGCCGAAACTCACGCAAGAAGTGTAGAACAGACCTTTGCAGAGAGCGAAAGAGAAATGCTAAAGGTTGTTTTAAGAATACTGAGTTTAACTGAGCCGAGTGAGGTAGCAGAGCTTAAATTGTCAGATATTGACGTTAAGTTTAGCCGTAACCGTACAGATAGTTTGCTTGTTAAAACACAGGGCCTTCGTAATATGTTGGAGGCGGGTGTGCATCCGCTTATTGCTATTACACATTGTGGTTTGTTCTCTGATCCTCAGAGTGTGTGGAATGATAGTAAGTCTTATTTGGGCAAATGGCTATATGATGCGGAGGAGGATGATGTAAATGCAGAGGAAACCGTATCAGAAGGTGGACGCAGCGGCGGCGAGGATAACCACGAAGATACAGACACAATTCAGGCATAACAGGTTAGCGCTGTTTGATGAATTGAATATAGTTGGTGTAAAAAAACACGTACACAAATTGTATACAGACGTATACAAAATTATTAAAAATGAGTTTACCGCGATACTAAATCCCTTATATCAGGAAATATACGATGAAGCCATATCGTTAGGCTTTGACGGGGATTTAAGGGATTTAGATGAAGCGTGGATTGAGGAATTTTTTGACGAGTATAACCCGGTTACAAAATATGTATTTAGTAACGAGTTAGACCGTAAAGAATCACGATTGTTTGAGGCGTTAGTTGCAAGCTCGGTTGACAGAATACAAAGTTACAAAACCGCTGAAAATTTGTTGGTAAAACAAGTAAAGCAATATGCGATTGATTTAGAAGATGCTGTTGCAAAAGTTGTATATGAAGATACCAAAGTTGAGCAAGTAATGTGGAACGCTGAACACGATCACAGAACTTGTGTTGATTGTGCGGAATTGGACGGGCAAATATTTGAACTAAAAGACGCACCGCCAAAACTACATCATCAGTGCAGATGTTGGCTTACTCCCGTAAAGGTTAGGGAGTGAACATAAAACGGCAGAGAAGCCGTAAATCGCAAAAATAACTGTTGAGAGAACAACGTAAAAAACGCAGGAGGTAATTTCTATGGCAGATTTGAAATCGTTACTTGGTGACAAGTACAAAGAAGGTATGACTATCGAGGAAATTATGGCCCTTGAAGTCGAAGAACCGCAGGTTGATATGAGTAAATTCGTATCAAAAGAACTGTATGACAAGGCGGCATCTGATACTGCAAATTATAAAAAACAGTTGAGAGCCAATATGTCAGAGGCAGAGCAAAAAGCAGCGGCGGACGCTGAAAAGTACGCTGAGATTGTTGCAGAGCGTGACAAACTCAAAGAAGAAAAGGCAATAGCCGAAAATGCAAAAGGACTTGTTGCAATAGGTTATGATGAAAACCTTGCTAATGAAGTTGCTACCGCACTTTATAAAGGTGATGCCGATACTGTAATAAAAGCACAGGCAAAATTTGTGGACGCACAGAAAAAAGCTGCACTTGCAGATGCAGTAAAGGGAACTCCCGTACCACCGGCAGGGGGCGAAGGTGGTAATGTGGTGACAAAAGAAAAACTCAGAGCAATGTCACCGGCTGAAAGATATGAGTTTTCGCAGAAGAACCCCGAAGAATATAAGAAAATTTATAATGGAGGTTAATTATTATGGCAAACATCGTATATGAAAATTTTTACCTCTCTAACGAGGTAGAGGATCAGTTTAATTCACATCTTGACCTTGCAGAGTTTTGTACCGTAGACAAAAGTCTTGAAGGCACCGCTGGTATGAAGCGTGTTATCAACGTTTATTCTGCTACCAACGGTACTGAGAAACTTGCAAAAGGTGAAGGTAACAGCAAGAGTATTTCTGTTTCTTTTGTTCCTAAAGAGTATGAGATCCTTCTTGCACAGAACAAATTTGAATATTTTGACGAGGAAGCAAAGACCGACCCGAATATTGTTCCTGTTGGTATGAAGCACGCAGGTACCGACCTTTACAATACCGCCAATGCTGACATTTTTGCAGAGTATGGAAAGGCAACTCTTGAAACAAATCCTACCGCATTTGACTTTGGCGCTTTTGTTGATGCTCAGGCAAAGCTTGGCCTTGAAAACCTTGAAGGTGTATCGATTTTTGGTTTGGTGCATCCTGACGATATGGCTTCTGTACGTAAGGCACTTAAAGATGACCTTAAATATGTTGAAGCTTTTGCAAAGAATGGTTATGTAGGTTCTGTTGCGGGTATCAATCTTCATACCAAAGCCGATGCCACTCCCGGCACCATTGTTATTGGCACTAAGGATGCTGTAACTCTCTTTATTAAGACCGGCATTGAAACCGAACAGGAAAGAGACGCAGACCACCGTAAGAACGCTATCTTCAACCGTAAATACTACCTTGCTGCTCTTACCGACGCAACAAAGGCAGTTAAGATGGTTAAGGCTTAATTAAAACTCAAAGGAGGCGTGACAAATGACACAACTTGAACGCTTGAAAATAAGAATCACAGAAAAAGTTAATGATGCAGAGCTGGAGGATATATTGGAAAGTGCAAAGGCCGTTATTTTGTCACGCCGTTTCCCGTTTGGTGAACAGCCTGACGAAATAGAGCCGAAGTATAAGGATTTACAAATCCGTATTGCCGTTGAAATGTTTAGTAAGCGTGGTGCAGAGGGTGAAATCATACACAGCGAAAATGGTGTGTATCGTACTTATGCAAGCGCAAACGTTTCAGAAGATTTGCTGAAAGAAATAACGCCGAAGGTTGGTGTTGTATGAGAGATTTAAAACGAGATAGACAAACAATTTGGTATTCTCTTTTAAATGTTTCGGCAGATACAGACGAATGGGGTAACACCAAAGATGTAAAAACCTATGGTGATCCTGTTTCAATGGATATAGGTGTTTCGGCAAATAAAGGTGAGGTATCGCAACAGGCTTTTGGATCAGAGTTGAAGTATGATCGAGAAATGACAACCCACGATATAGATTGTCCTATTGACGAATATACTCACTTGTGGATTGACGGTAGAAGCCCCACCGACACACACAATTATATTGTTAAAGCTGTGAGCAAATCACGTAATTGCATTAAATACGCTATTGAAAAGGTAAACGTATCGTGAAAACAATAACGGTTAATCTTAACGAAAAAAACAGTGTTAGAAAAGCAATCAAAGAGCTTAAACGATATAAGAAAGACGTTGAAAATAAAACCCGTCTATTAGTGCAGCGACTTACAGATGAAGGTGCCAATATAGCAAGGGTAAAAATTGTTAATATGGGTGCTTATTATTCCGGCGAATTGCTTTCCGGAGTAAACGGTTATTATTCACCGTCGTTAAATGCGGGTTTTGTAAAGGTGACAAGTGATCACGCAGCTTTTGTTGAGTTTGGTACAGGTGTTGTCGGTCAAAACAATCCGCACAATAACGGGGAATATCTTGCAAAAGCATCTTGGGAATATGCGTCAGGAACAAAAATATTTACCACACAGAGTGGTAAAGTTGGGTGGATTTATCCTACCGATGATGGCGGATTTAGATTTACAGAGGGTATGGAAAGCAGACCGTTTATGTATGAAACGGCACTTGAACTTAAAAGCAAATGTGAACAAATGGCAAAGGAGGTATTTAGCACTTGATAGATAAAGAAACAGAAATCTTTGAAGTGGTTGCCACCGCTTTAAGAAGAAAATTTGAAGGTATTTATGTTATCGGTACTGAAATGACCCCAACGCCACCACAATTCCCCGCTGTATCGTTCATTCAAACGAATAACGCTGTTAAAGCGGAATTTTCCACATTTGATGGCCTTGAAAATGTGGTTAGCGAAGATTATAAGGCCGAGGTTTGCAGTAACCTTGAAAAAGGCAAAGAAGCTCAAACAAAAGAAATTACAAGTGTTATTTCTGATGTGATGAGTGAGCTTGGCTATGAAAGAACATTTTGTGAAATTGTACCGAATACTGATTCTACAATAAATCGCAGAATGTCGAGATATAGAAAAAATAATGTAATTTAATGGAGGAAAAACTATGGGAATTGCAATTTCAACCGCAGGTGTAACTTTTGGTTACGCCGTAGAAGCAACCGCAGGCACAAGACCTACAACCGGGTTTTCTCTTATTCCTGATATTAAAGAGATTCCCGAAATGAATCCGGAGCCTGAAACTCTTGAAACCACCGTACTTTCAGAAACCGAATTTAAGACCTATATTGAGGGTCTTAAAGATTTGGGCGGTGCATTGAGTTTCCTTGCAAACTACACTACCGACCTTGAAACTGTATGGGCTGAGCTGGTTGCAGCTTACAAGACTGCCGCAGCAGAGGGTAAGGCAACTTGGTTTGAGGTTAAACATCCTAAACTTGAAAAATCGGTATTCTTTACCGGTCAGCCTTCCGCTATGGGATTGCCCGCTATGGCTGTTGGTAACGTTCTTGAAACCAATCTTTATATCACCCCTACAAACGCACCCGCTTGGGAATCAAAGTCTACCGAGGCTTAATTAAAAGGAGGACATACCGATGGGAAAACAGATAAATTTTGAGTACAAAGGCAAGGAATATACCCTTGAATATACAAGGGAAACCGTAAAGCAAATGGAAAGAGAGGGGTTTGTGGCAAATGATATTATATCAAAGCCTATGAATACCCTCCCGAAACTGTTTGCAGGTGCTTTTAAAGCACATCATAGATTCGACACCAAACAGAAACAGATTGATGAAATCTTTGAACTGTTTAAGAATAAACAGGCTCTTATAGAAAAGCTTGCAGAGCTGTATGCGGAGCCTATGGAAACTCTTATGGATAACGATAACGTTGACGAGGGAAACGCGATAGCGTGGGAGGCGAACTTCTAACAGAAGAAACCACCACGCAACGAAAGACAGATACGGAAGTATTTGAAGAATGTTTCCCGTTTTATCTTGCCATCGGTATGTCCTATGCGGAGTATTGGGAGGGTGATCCAAAACTCGCTCAATACTACCGCAAGGCTTATCGTATAAAGCAAGAAGAAATAAATAATAACGCTTGGTTGCAGGGGTTGTATATATATGATGCTATGTCAACCGCGTTATACAACGCTTTGCGAGGTTTAGGTAAACAAAAACCCCCGCCTAAGAACTACGCAAAGCAACCGTATGATTTTAATAACAAAGTAAAGACAGAAGTGGAAAAAGCAAAAGAGGTCGAAATCGAACAAGAAAAGGCCGCCGCTTGGATGGAAAACTTTGTTCAAATGAATAAGAATAAGAGCCAGAGCCATAGAGCCGGAGCCAAATAATTAAGGAGGGTCTGTCTTTATGGCTCTAACTATTGACGAACTTGATATACAGATAGAAGCCGAAAGTACAAAAGCAACGAATGCGATTGATACTTTAATCGGCAGACTTGAAACTTTATCAGGCAAACTAAACATTTTAGGCAGTGCCGGTAAAGGGGCCGGAAACGGTTTAAAATCCACTGCCGACGGTGCAACAAAAGCATCAAACGCAGTAGATAAACATAAAAACTCTGTTGATAAAGCAACCAAATCAACAGAAAAATTTACAGATAAATTAGCTAAAAAAATATCAAAATTTCACACGTTGTATGGTGCTTTTAAATCAGCAGCCGGTGTAATGGCGGGTTGGTTTAATGAGAGTAACGAATATATTGAAACTCTTAATTTGTTCAATGTGACAATGGGCGATGGCCGTGACGCTGCATATGAATTTGCTGAGAGCGTGCAAAACCTTATTGGTATTGATATGAGCGAATGGATGCAGTATCAAGGTGTATTTAAAAACCTTACATCCGGTTTTGGTGTTGCGACTAAAGAAGCTAATATAATGTCGCAAAACTTAACGCAGTTATCCTATGATATGGCCTCATTTTTTAATACCGATGTTGAAACTGCATTTGATAAACTGTCATCTGCTATGTCGGGTCAGGTCAAAGGTTTGCGTGAATTTGGTATTGATACAACGGTTGCTTCATTGCAAGAATATGCGCTTGCAAAAGGCATTGATACTAAAGTTAGATCAATGACACAAGCTGAAAAATCTATGCTTCGTTACAATTATATTATGGAAAAATCCATAATAATGCAGGGCGATATGGCAAGAACGCTTGTTACTCCTGCTAATGCTTTGCGTGTGTTGGAAGCACAGCTTAACAGAATGAAGCGTGCTTTTGGTAACATCATAAGTGTATTAGTAACTCAATTTATACCGTATGTTCAGGTAATGGTTGAGGTTGTCACAGAAGCCGCAAACAGTTTAGCAAACTTTTTTGGTTTTGAGTTACCTAAAATTGATTATTCGGGCCTTGAAGAAAATTTAGCTGGCACTTTTGAAGATGCCGAAGATTCTGCTGACGGGGTTTCTGATGCTGTTAAAAAGATTAAAAAGCAGCTAATGGGCTTTGATGAACTTAACATTATAAGCAATCCCGATACCGATAGTGGCACATCAGGAAGCGACGCAGGTGCAGGTTCGCTCAATGGTATGCAACCATTTGAATATGATTTCCTTGCGGGTCTTGATACAAGTGGACTTGACGAAGCAAAAGAAAAACTAAAAGACATTCTTACGTGGGTTGAAACAATCGCAGCCGGGTTTGCTGCTTGGAAAATATCAAAAGGCATAATTGCTGGGTTGGAATTTATACAGAAGTTAAAAGGCAAAACGTTTAACTTTGGTTTCAATATAGTTGGTGGTATTGCTTTTCTTGCCGATCTTGATAAACTGCGCAAATACATTGAAGATATAAACAAAAACGGTGCAGATTTTTCAAATGTTGCGGGTGTAATAAGTGAGTTTGCCGGTCTTATCGGTGACGCATTTATAATATTAGGTAAAGTACAGACCGGAGCTGCACTAAAAGTCATACAAGGTATTGGCGAAATAGTGAGTGGTATTTCTGATATAGCACAAAATGGTGTTAATTGGGATAATGCCACAGATGTTGTTAGAGGTATTTCTAATCTTGGAATAGCAATCGGTTTGTTCACCAAAAACATTCAACTTACGGGCGCTTTTCTTGCATTGCAGGGCTTAACTGCTGTCATCAATGAGATTGCAACAAATTGGGAGGCAATCAAGAATGGTGATTGGAGTGGAGTGGATAAAGTTACACTTATAATCGGCGCTATCGAATTGATTGGCGGTGTTATAACCGCATTAGGTGTATTGTCGAAGATAAAGGGAGCCGTTGATACAACACAAGCAGCTCCCGCGGCACAGGAAGTAGCCACAGCTACCGAAACAATTAACACATCTACGTCAACTCTTACTGCAAAACTTGGTAGCCTTGCAAAAAATCTTGGTTTGGGACTTGTTATTCTTGCCGAAGTTGCGGCAGCGGCGCTGTTATTTGCAGGTGCAATATGGGGGCTTGGCGAGATACTAACACAAGTGGCTAACGCTTGGCAACCCGTTATAGACAATGGTGATACTGTTGCAATAGCGATTGGTGTAGGAACAGGATTGTTAGCAGGTATTGGTGTTGCAACCGTCGCATTAGGAAAATTAGGTAAAGGTTTAGTTGCTGATATTGCTATTGGTACAGCAATGTTGGTATTGCTCGGTGCCGGCGCAGCGTTGTTTATAACCGAAATATGGGGTATAGGCGTGGGCTTACAAAAGATTGGTGAAGCTTGGCAACCTGTACTTGATAACGGTGAAACCGTTGCTTCGGGCATAGGACTTGGAACAGCGCTTTTGGTTGGTGTTGGTGTAGTCACTGCCGCATTGGGTGCCGCTACCGTTGCTTCTGCTGGTGCGTTGCCGTTAGCAATAGGTTTAGGAACAGCAATATTGGTTGAACTTGCCGCCGCTTTTGTATTGTTTATAGAAAGTCTTGTTGTTGTTGCAAGACAACTTTATGATAATTTATCACCTGAACTTGACGAATTAAATAGCAAACTCCCCGGATTGTCCACAGATATGGAAAATTTCACTGATTTTATGTCACACTTTACTTGGCAAGTTGTGGTTTTCTCAGCCGACAGTGTTATTGCGGGTATTGCTACAACAGTTGAAAAAATCATTGGATTTTTCACTGCTGATCCAATTCAAAGTATGAGTGATAACGTCGCAAAGCAAAACAGACAGTTTGATAGCCTTATCAGAAATTTAGAGGACGCTATCCCTGACGTAGAAAGAGCTATTGAATTAGTTGATGAATACAACGACGTAATGGCAAGATTTGAGCAGGCATCTGATGCGTCCAAACCTAAAATTGTAACATTTTTAAGTGATGTTCTCACGGGTACTTGGGATAACATTAAAAATGTTATTAACAAGATTCTTGGCGGCATTGAGTTAATGGTAAACGGTGTTATCAAAGGTCTAAATTGGATGATTGATTCCTTAAACGAATTGAGCTTCGATGTTCCTGATTGGGTTCCGGTAATAGGCGGGGAAACGTTTGGTTTTGATATAAGTAATATTTCCACAGTATCAATCCCACGCCTTGCAGAAGGCGGAATTGTTGACGAAGGCCAAATGTTTATTGCCCGTGAAGCTGGCCCTGAGTTAGTAGGTAATATCGGTAGAAAAACCGCTGTTGCAAACAACGATCAAATTATAAGTGGTATTGAAAGCGGTGTGTATCGTGCAATGGTTGCCGCTAATGCTCACGGAAATGGTGGAACTCAAACAATTCATATCATCACCGAAATTGATGGTGACGTTGTTGGCGAAAAGGTGATTCAATATCACAACGGCAAAGTTATTCAAACGGGTGCAAGCCCATTGTTAGTGTAAGGAGGTTGGTTGTATGGCAATTTTACAAATAAATAAATTAGATATAGCAGACCCACAAACACTAACTTGGGATATATACGACCTTGATTCAGAAGATGGTGCGGGCAGAAACCAAGAAGGGTTAATGTTCCGTGACAGAGTGGCGGTCAAGAGGAAATTAACTTGTACTTGGCCGCCAATGGATCCCGAAGAAATGGCTATATTATTAAAAGCAATGGACGCCGTATTTTTTACTATTCGTTATCCCGACGCTCACGATGGTACATATCGTGAAGGTGAATTTTATGTGGGTGATCGTTCAACGCCTATGTATGTGTGGAATAACGAAAAACAGAAATATTTATGGCAAGGCTTATCAGCAAACTTTATTGAAAGGTAGGTGAACTCAAATGTATGCAGCAAGTGAAAGTTATGTAAATAAAATAATATCTGACGATAGAACATTTGCTATTAGGCTTACATTGGGTTCATCCACCGTACTTACAGGCACAACCATACAAGACATTACGTTGGATGAAATAATCAACTCAACCGATGTACTGACTATGGGTTGTGCCTGTTCTAATAAGGTAACGGTAAACCTAATAAATCCCCCAACCGATATTGCTTATGATGGGATAGACCTTACCGCAGAAATTGGTTTATTGATTGAAGATAGACCTATAACGTATGAGTGGATTCCATTAGGTAAGTTTTACGGTTCGGGTGCCGAAACAAATAACGATTTTAAAAATTTAAAACTTACAGCGTATGATGGCTTTAGTAAAATGACGGGGAAATATAACGCAACTGTTCCTGCTAACACAAATTTACAAGCCATATATAACGATTTGAAATCACAATTATTGGTTAATTGTGGAATAGTTTTAAAAGAAAGAATACTCCCTGAATACGAAATAAGTAATTTCCCGTATTTGGATATAACTTATATTCAAGCAATAGGCTATGTTGCAGGTTGCTTGGGCGGTATGGCAAGGTTTGACCGTTTAGGCGAATTGGAAATTGTGTGGTATGAAGATTTTGGGGAAATGATTTCCCGCGCTATGCAGTATATGAACGGGTTTACTCGTACCACGGAAAAGTCACTTACCATTACTTCTGTATCGACAGGAACGAAAGACATTCCTATTGTTAGGGGTTCAGGCTCTAACGGTACAGGAATATCATTTGAAAATCCATATATGACAGAGGCAATGGCGGATGATATATACGCTAAAGCGAATGGGTTCACATATACGCCCTGCAATATAAAATGGCGTGGAAATCCCGCAGTACAAGCTGGTGATATGGTACGTGCTGTTGATAAAAATGGTGTTGAACATAATGTTCCAATTATGAAACATACATTGAAAATCAGCGGTGGTTGTACCGATACTATTGAGAGCAAGGGCAACGGTGCAACCAAAAGTGAATTTTCTAATGGTTTTGAATCGGTAGGTCAAAAGATAGGGCGAGTATATTCAAATTTAGAAAATGCTATATTAAACGCTACAAATGCCATTACGGGTAATAAGGGTGGTTATGTGGTCGTACACGATACTAATAATGACGGTAAACCCGATGAAATATTGGTATTGGATAACGAAAATATTACCGCAGCAACTAAAGTATGGCGTTGGAATAAAGAGGGTTTAGGTTATGCTAATAACCCTGTGGGTAACGCTTATGCCGGGCCTTATGAAATTGCAATTACAGCAGACGGTCAAATTAATGCAAACTTTATTACAACAGGTACATTAAGTGCTAACCGCATATCTGTTGAAAGTTATGACGGGCAAGGTTTGTTGACAGATTATATCCATTTTGGTGAAGGATATATGACCTTTGGTGAAGCAGATAATGCTCTGACATTAAAATTAGAAAATGAGCAGGTTGCCTTTTATAACGGTAACACAAGAATTGCTTATTTTAGCAACAACAGTTTTGAAATTGAAAACTTAACCAACGGTCTTATAAGATTTCAAAACTTGGAAATAATGCCGAGAGCAACAGGAAATATAACTTTTAACATTAGAAGGTAGGTGAGTGAATGGCTACATTAACAAGCGATTATCAATATTTAGGTAGATCAACTGTAATAAAATCGCTAAGTGGTAGTTTGAATTATTACATTCTTGTATATGGTAAAACAAGTGCCGATTTTACTACGGGAAAGCATACTGTAACAATTAAAGAGGTTCTTGCGTCTACAAATGATAATGCAACATTTTATGCTTATGCCACACAATATATGTGTTTTATTGATGGCGAAACTGTTTTTCGGGGGGACAATAAACCTTCGAAGGCGTGGGAGCTTGGCAAGTTTACCGCCGGCGGTGTAACGTATAAAACGGGTACGGTCATAGGTGAAGGTAGCATTGCGATTGATGGTTCCGACGATATGACTAAAAACATTACAATAACGTGTTATTGGAACTTCTTAGACACTCCCGATAGTTATACTCCCGAAAGAAAAGGCAATGATGTAGAGGTTACAGCTACACTTCCTGCTATACCAAGAAGAACTTGGCCAACATTTAGTGCAGCGCCTTATACAATGGGTACGGCATTAACTATAAATTTGGCGCCTGCAAATAATACCTTTAAACATAAAATAGGTTATGATTTTGGTGGTTTAAAAGGGCAAACAAGTGGGCTTTCCATAGGTACGGGTTTTACAGCACAGGGCAAAACAAGTGTAACATTTACTCCGCCTACCACGCTGGGTAATCAAATATCAAACGCCAGCAGCGGAACTTGTATTATTCATTGTTATACTTACACTTCAAACGGCACACATATAGGAACATCTTCTTCATCTATTACAATTAACGTTCCTTCATATACACCCGAAATCAACAATGTTACATTAACAGGCAATAACCTGTTAAATGGTATATATGTTCAGGGTAAATCAACAGTAACGGTTAATGCAGGGGTTAAAACCTATTATGGAGCAGGTATCAAAAGTATTGTTGTTGAAACCGACACCAAAAAATATACAACATTACCTTGTACTTCGGCAGCTTTATCAAGTGGTAATAGAGCTGTAAAAATTACTTTTACGGACACAAGAAATAAAAGTGTAACATATACGTCAAGTGCGTTTACTGTATATCCATATTCTGCTCCAAATATTAGTGCTTTTAGTCTTGAAAGACAAGCGGATGGTACAACGGTTATTGCTTCGATGAGTGGTAGCATTTCACCACTTAATAATAAAAATACAAAAAGTTTTTCGATCACCCTAAACGGAGTAACAAACTATTTAACTGTTAGTGGTTATGAAATAAATGGTTCAACAACGTTTACAAACGTACCTACCGATAACACTTTAACTGCAACGGCCAAAATAGCGGACTATTACACAGAAATAAAGAAAAATGCAACTTTACCTACCGTAGCCGTTACTATGGACTTCCACCATAGCGGCACAGGTGTTGCATTTGGTAAAGTTGCTGAACATTCAGGGTATCTTGATGTGAATTGGAACGCTCAATTTAGAAAATATTTAGTTGCAATAAGCACTATGTTTGCACCTTTGATAGTTAAGAGAGATGCCAACGACAAAGAGGCGGCCATAAGATTTGAAAACTCAAATGGCGTTCTTGGTTATATAGGTATGATGGGAGATATAAATGGTGGTTTAAGGCGTTGGACATCCAATAGTGGAACATCGTATCTTGTATTAGATGCTGGTAACACCAAAGACTTTATTGTAGAGCAAGGCACAAACGATCTTTGGACTTATGAAAAATGGAATAGTGGCAAGGTTGTTTGTTGGGGAAATGTTAGTACAACGCCAACAACCGTAAACGGAAACAATGCTGTAACGGTTAATTTACCATTTACTTTTGTTGGAACTGACTACAAAGTAAATATTACGCCTGCAAAAGCAGCAATGTATATAGATGCTTTTGGGGATTGTGCAACAAATGGAAATATTACACACACAACAACCAATTTTACAATGGCTTATAAATACAGTTATGGTACGGCCTACGCGGTGAGTTTTAATGTGGTTGTATATGGCAAATGGAAATAAGGAGTGAATAAAAGTGCTGCAAATTATTAAAGAATTAAACATTGAAGTGACAAAACCGAATGTTATACAGGCTCTTGTAGCAAAGCAGTATGATATGAACACAAGATTTTTAAAAGTCACCTTAATGGATTGTGGTGTTCCCATTACTATCCCTTTCACAAACACGATAAAGGTGGTTATTAACGCGGAACGTAAAGACGGTCAATCCAAAGGTTTTGATGGTGTTGTTAATGAAGATAACACCGTAACCGTTCCGCTTCACTCTTGGATGCTTGAATTAGAGGGTGATGTTATATGTGATATATCTGTTATGGATACAGATAAAAAACTTACGACAACTTCCTTTACGTTGCTTGTTGAAAAGGCTGCATACGGTGGTGACGATATAACCTCAGATCCTCAACACGATGTGCTTGTTGAGTTGATTGAGGAAGTTAAAAATTCGGGCAGTAGCTTTGCCAATGCTTTAAAAGGAACTGTATCAGGCACAGAAGTATGTATGACCGATATTTCACCTATTCCTCATAATATCGGTGTTAAGTTATCAAATGCGGATGCCAAACTTTACAAAAGCGGTAAAAACCTTTTTAATCAAGCATTAATACCGAATTTCACATCGAATGGCATCACATTGCAGTATTTGCCTGATGAAAACTGCTTTCTTATCAATGGTATGTCAACGGCAACAACTCAAAAAATGTGCAAAATTGCAATCGAATGTGAACCTAACCAAAAATATGCAATGTCAACAAATTATATAAGTGGTAGTGTTATGGTTCCGTCAGGTGGGTCTGCAGCTTCTTTTTTTGGTTTCAATGATGAATTAAATGCTGTTGGCAGCGAGAAATTTTATACAAATTTTTCACACGGAAAAACCTCAAAAATGCTTACTGTAACAAAAAAATATTGTAATTATTTTTGGATATATGTCACCAAAGACGTTGAATTTAAGGATTACAAGGTACGTGTTCAGTTGGAAAAAAACAATACTGCAACCGACTTTGAGCCTTATATTGAGCCTACGGAATGTGTTGTAAATACTGACGGAACGGCAAACGTGCCGAGCCGTTATCCTTCGACAAGGCTTTTCACTGATACGGAAGGTGTGACCATTGAGGCAGAATATAGCAGAGATACAAACAAGGTGATAGAAAGCCTTGTGAGTGCAATTATATCATTAGGAGGTAACGTATAATGTTTAGTTTTTCAAGCTTTATTAAGAAAGGCCTTATAGATGCAGTTGGGAAGATGGCTGACTATCAGGTTATTTTAAACGCAGCGGGGTGGTTTGAAAAAGGCGTACTCACTGAAACAGACCTTGCTGAAATCCAATCAGCTATGGATGCACAATATGCGGTTGAAGAACCCCCCATTAATAAAGAGGGGTGATTCCAATGGTAAGTATTACAGATCACATTATTGCAACCGCAGCGGTATTATCTGCTGTGGGTGTGATAATAACCGCTATTGTTGCCGCATACCGCTTTTTGCGTAAATGGGATAAATGGCGCGAGGATAAGGACAAGCACGATATAGAGAATTATAAGGCTATATTACGCCTCGTTATTATGACCCCCGAAATGCCGTTATCAGAACGTATTGAAGCGGGTGACACTTACGTCAATAAATTAAACGGTAATGGCGGCGTTAAACAAAAATATAAAGAATTACTTGAAAGATTCGCAGAAGAACATAAAGAGTAATTTTTAATTAGCAAGTAAGTGAAGGAGGGAAACCTATGGAAATCAGAAAATGTATTTTAACTAAAAACGATTGTTATAAAGCAGCAAAACCAATAACACCAAAAGGAATAGTTGTGCATAGCACCGGGGCAAACAACCCGTACCTTAAAAGGTACATACAACCCGATGATGGAGTGTTGGGGAAGAACGAAAACAACAACCATTGGAACAGAAGCGGTGTAGAAAAATGTGTTCACGCATTTATCGGCAAAGATATTAACGGTGTTGTTAGATGTTATCAAACTTTGCCGCTTGATATTGCTTGTTGGGGCGTAGGCAAGGGAAGTAAAGGAAGCTATAATTACAGCCCTGCATATCTTCAATTTGAAATATGCGAGGATAATTTAACTAACCAAGATTACTTTACCAAAGTTTTTAAAACAGCCATTGAGTTGTGCGCTTTTTGGTGCCAAGAATATAACCTGTCTGTTGATAATATTGTAAGCCACAACGAAGCAAATAAGAGAGGGTACGGTTCTAACCACGCCGATTGCGATCATTGGCTAAAGAAGTTTGGTAAAGATATGAATTGGTTTAGAGCAGAGGTTAAAGCAGCACTTAACAAAGATGTTTATACCGTTAAAAAGGGCGATAGTCTTTGGAAAATTGCACAAGAACAATTAGGTGACGGTTCAAGATACAAAGAGATAAAAACTCTGAACAACTTGAAGTCAGACACTATTCGTGTGGGACAAGTGCTGAAAATGCCCTCAAAATCAACGCAGCAGACGATTTCTAAGGGAAGCACCGTAAAGCTTAAAAGCGGTGCAAAAACCTACACAGGCAAAAAATTAGCGTCATTTGTATACAACAGAACTCACAAGGTTAAAGAAATCAACGGTGACAGAGTTGTAATTACCTATTTGGGAATTACAGTTGCCGCTGTAAATATCAAAGACCTGACTTTAGTATAAGGAGTGTTTGTTTATGAAAGAAAGATTAAATAAATTACTTAGCGTTAAAAGTATAGTGACCATTTTATTGACACTTGTTATTGTGGTTCAAGCTTTAAGAGGACAAATTGATATTTACGATATTTATTTAATAATTATCGGTTTCTATTTTGG